>Ga0209487_1000416_pt1 | contig 39174 bp, 36 predicted proteins | sample Poulit2012_FD_187524 | JGI IMG/M metagenome (GOLD analysis project Ga0209487, IMG submission 187524) | Agricultural soil microbial communities from Georgia to study Nitrogen management - Poultry litter 2012 (SPAdes) (version 2) | ecosystem: Environmental > Terrestrial > Soil > Agricultural land...
CCCGTGCGGTCCCAGCGCGTCACTCGCGCACGGGCCCCTCGTCTCGTCCCGCTCGACCGGATCGGCCGACTCGACCGGCCAGATCGTCCCGGACCGGATAGTGATCGCCGCCGCGCTCGGAGATCGCCGCGCGGGTGGAGTCCGCGGCGCCATGCGGACCCGCGGCCCTCTTCGCAAGCCGGATCTGGTGGCGCTGCCCCCAGCTCAGCACCCCGAAGGCGAGCAAGCCCACCAGCACCGCGACCACCACGCCCAGGACCGGCGGCGCCGGCGCAGCGACCGTGAGCAGGGTGCCGATCACCAGCAACGGCACCATGGAGCCGATGATCTGCAGGTACGAGCGCTGCGGTCCGCCGTCGGTGTGACGGTGGCGCACGACCAGGTCGAGCGCGATCGCGCCGAGGACGAGCACAGCGACGAGCGCCGCCCTCGCAATCGTCGGCACCGCGATGACCTGCAACAGCACGGCGGCCGCCACCGCGATCAGCAACGCCGACAGGGCCGGCCAGGGCCAGGCGATGGTTCGGGGCGACCCAGGGATCCGGGAATTGTCCGAGACCATGATCCGCCTCCTTCGCTCGGGGCCCCCACGCTACGCGGGAATGAGCCGATGGCCCCGACCACCCGGTCACGGCTGACGCCCATCCCGCCCCGCCTCGCCCGGGCCGAGCCGGCCCCGTCGCCCGGGCCGGCTCCGCCCCGTCTGCCGCGTGCATCGCGCGCCTCATGAACCACCGACCCGTCGACGCAGGCCCGTCGGTGACGTGCGGCCGGCGTGGTGTGAGAGGCGCTTGGCGTGACGTGACTCGCGTCGGGTCCCCAGAGGTTTGGAGCGTGCGGGGGGCGCTGGTTAGGATCGGCGACGGTAGCGTGTCCGAGCGGCCGAAGGTGCTTCACTCGAAATGAAGTGTGGTTCATAGCCACCGCGGGTTCAAATCCCGCCGCTACCGCGTATGACCTGGGGTGAGGCCCCTGTGAACGAGAAGGGCCCCGACTGCGTGTCGGGGCCCTTCTCGCGTCCGCGGACCTGCCCGGTCGAAGCGACTGGGCCGGTGCCGGGCTCAGCCGATGGGGGCTCAGTCCGTGTCGAGGTCCCGTTCGAGCATCTCCGCGAGCGCCGCCACGGACTCCTCGGCCCCCTCGCCCTCGGCGCGCAGAGTCACCTCGTCGCCCTGGTCCGCCCCGAGGGTCAGCAGCATCAGGATGCTCGAGGCCTGCACGGCCTCGCCGGCGCCCTTGGCGATGGTGACCTGTGCCGGTTGCTGACCGGCGGCTTGAGAGAAGAGCGCGGCAGGGCGGGCGTGCAGCCCGCTGGCGCTGGCGATCGTGACGGTGCGTTCAGCCATCTGGAAGCCTTTCTCGACGAGGTGCGCCCAGCGTATCCCTGCCGGCCGGCCCCGGCGGGGACCCCGCCGGCCGGTCCCTGAGGCCACCCGCGTGTGACCGGCACTTATGGTTACCAGAGAGTTAGCAGACAGTCGACCAGAACGAGCGGGACGTGCTCGTCGACACGTGTTAAATTCTGGGCGGTTCGTCAGGGGTGACGAGAATGTGCGAGGGGCGCCGGGGCGGCCGCTGACGAGGCGGTCAGCGGAAACCGCCGACCACTCCCGGGCTGTCGTAGCCGGACATCCCCGGGGGCAGGGTGTGGGGGCCGGTCGGCGCCATGTGGTCGCGGCCGATGTCGGTCAGCTCGAACCAGGCGATCATGTCGCGTCCGGGAGCTCGTCCCCCGATCGCGGCCCAGGTGGTGCCGATGTGCTCGACCACCTCGGCGGTGCTGAGCGTCCAGGCGGTGAAGCGCCCCTCGGTGACGAAACCGGCGCGCAGCTCGCCGCGGGCGAGCATCCGGGCCAGCAGCAGGGTGCCGCGCTGCTCGAACTCCTCGTCACGCAAAGCACCGGTGGCGGCGAGCGCCTCGACCACGTGGCCGGGGTGCAGCCATGCCCTCCGGGCGATCTGCAGGAGCCGGTGCTCGATCGTGCTCGCCCGGGAGGCGGCATGCTCGGCGAGGCTCTCGGCGGTGGCGAAGCGGGGCGGACCGGGCGGCGTCGCGGACAGCTCCCCCTTCTCATCACAGGCGAGCTGCGCCCCGCGGGGGCCCTGCAGACGCCAGGGGGCGAGGGTCGACAGCCCGAGCGGTGCCGAGGCCCCGGCAGCGGTCGCGGTCACGTGCAACCGCCCTCGCGGATGCAGCGCGGCGTGCGTGATCGAGGCGCCCAGCAGCCGCGGATCGCGCAGCCCGACGGCGGCGTGACCGGCAGTTCCACGTCGGTCGGGGTGGTCGAGCAGTTGGATCCGGGAATGCAGCACCCAGCCGCGTGCGGTGATGGTCCAGGTGCCGCGTGCGGCGACCCGGGTGTGGATGATCGACTGTCCGCACAGCTCATCCAGCAGGGGGTGCCCCTGGGGGCGGTCACGGCCGGTGACGAAGGAGAACATCCGCTCATCCTCGCCCATGCCCGCGAAGTGACTGACCGGTCTTCGCAATCCGGTGGCCCGGGAGCCGGCGCGTCTAGACTGAACAGATGCCCCACACCACCAGCCGCGCCCCGGATCCCCGCCCGGCGCGGACCAAGGCGGCGATCTTCGCCGCCGCCCGTGACCTCACCGGTCAGGACGGTGAGGTCACCGTCAATGCCCTGGCCAAGCGCGCCGGGATCAGCCGCGCCGCCTTCTACAGCCATTTCGGGGGGCTGGACGATCTGATGGGCGCGATGCTCGGTCAGATGTTCGACGTGCAGGAAGCGCGCGCAGTCGAGCTGGCCGCCGACGGGCGGTCCACTCAGGACATGGTCCAGGCCGCCGCCGCGACCATGGTCGCCTACGTGGTCCGCCATCATGCCTTCCTGCGCGGCGCGCTGGACTGGAAGTTCTCCCACCACACCTATCTGATCCTGGTCGAGACCCTGTCTGATCTGCATGTGGTCGCCCTGGAGCGGATCGGCGACGAGGTGCCCGCGCATCTGGACATCGAGCGCACCGCCCGGTTCTTCGCGGGTGGCACCTTGGACCTGCTCATCCAGTGGCTCGTGGCCACCGAGCAGGACGCCCGGGAGGGGAGGGAGCCCGACGAGCAGGGCCTGACCGAAGATCTGCTGCGGCTGATGCCCAGCTGGTACACGGGCCTGCGCCCGGAGGACCCGATCCCGGACGATCTGGTCATGGACGAACTGTTCGCGGAGGGGCCCCTGCCCGAGGCCTGATCGACCCGCGGGCCGATCGGTGCTCTCGCGGTCAGCAGTCCCGGGCCAGGCGCAGCAGCACCCGCGCCCCGAAGCGCACCGCGTCCACCGGGACCCGCTCGTCGACCCCGTGGAACAGGGGCGCGAAGTCGAGATCCGCGGGCAGCTGCAGCGGCACGAACCCGTACCCCGAGATGCCCAGGCTGGACAGCGGCTTGTTGTCGGTCCCGGCGCTGAGGCAGTAGGGCAGCACATGTGCGCCGGGGTCCTCGGCCTGGAGGGAACTGGTCATCGCCTCGATCAGGGCCCCTTCGCGCGGGGAATCGACCGAGACGCCGATGTGGTCCATCACCACCTCGACGTGCTCACCGGTCAGCTCGTCCAGCAGGGCCAGCAGCTCCTCCTGGTGGCCGGGCAGGAACCGCAGGTCGAAGCTCGCCTCGGCGGTCTGCGGGATGACGTTGGACATGTAGCCGGCATCCAGTTTGGTCATGTTCACCGAGTCCCGCAGGGTGCCGGTGACGAACTGGCGCGCGCCGCCCATCAGCGGCAGGAAGGACTCGATGTCGTCCTCGTCCCAGCCGATGCCGGTGATCTCGGTGACGCGGTCGAACAGGGCCCGCACGCTGGCGACGTACTCGATCGGGAAGTGGTGCTCGTCGATCGCGGCGATCGCCCGGGCCAGCAGCACGATGGCGTTCTCGTCGTTGGGGACCGAGCCGTGGCCCGCGCGGCCGGTGGCCCGCAGCCTTCCCCAGCCCAGCCCCTTCTCCGCGGTCTGCACCAGGTAGGCGCGCACGTCCGCGTCCGTGTCCTTCTCTGGCAGGGTGATGGAGTAACCGCCCACCTCGCTGACCGCCTCGGTCATGCCCTCGAAGAGCTCGGGATGGTTCTGGACCATCCACTGGGCGCCCCAGACCGCCCCGTTCTCCTCATCAGCGAAGAAGGCGAACAGCAGATCGCGGGGCGGCTTCTGGCCGGTGCGCGCCAGATGACGGGCCAGCGCCAGGATCATGGCGACCATGTCCTTCATGTCCACCGCGCCGCGGCCGTAGATCATGCCGTCGTGGATCTCGGCGGCGAAGGGGTCGACCGACCAGTCCTCGGCTTGGGCGGGCACGACGTCCAGGTGACCATGGATGATCAGGCCCCCTCGTTGGCGATCCTCTCCGGCCATGCGCACGAACACGCTGGGCCGCCCGGGGTGGGACTCGATCACCAGCGGGTCCAGGCCCACCTCGCGCAGCAGCCTCACCACGTGCTCCGCGGCCTCCGTCTCGCCCCTGCCCCAGGTGGCCGGGTCGTTGCCGCCGTAGTTGGTGGTGTCGATGCGGATCAGTTCGCGGGTGAAGCGGACCGCCTCCTCCTGCAGAAGCTCGAGCTCGTCGGCAGTCGGTTCAGCGATCGGCATGCGTGGTTCCTCCTCGGGTCGGTGGGCCCACCGTAGCCGGACGTGGCGACGGCGCGGGCGCTTCGTTCAGAAAGCGTCCGCGCCGTCGGGGCGGCTCGGCCCGGCGCCTCTCAGCGCAGCGGGAGGCGGCTCGGTCCCAGGCCGGGATCAGGCGTTCTCGCCCTCGAGGTGGGCGCGCATGAACCACTGGAACTTCTCGAGCTCGGCGGTCTGGCCGATCAGCATGTCCTCGGTCATGGGGTCGAGCTCGCCGGTCAGCGTGATGGCCTTGCGGTTGGAGGCGATCACGCCGTTGTAGACCTCGTCCAGCGCCCGCAGGTGGTCCTGCGAGTCGGCCTTGCCCAGGGCGTAGTCCGACCAGCTGCGATCGCTGACCAGACGGCCCGGGGTGCCCACCGGCGAGGCGCCGAGCTGGGCGATCCGCTCGGCGATGTCATCGGCGTAGCCGCGCACGAGATCGACCTGCGGGTCGAGCATCTCGTGGACCGCGATGAAGCGGGAGCCGGTGACGTTCCAGTGGGCGTGCTTGAGCGTCAGGTGCAGGTCGTTCATCGCATGCAGGCGGTCCTGCAGGGATTCCACCAGGCGCCGGGAATCGTCGGAGCCGAGTCCGGGAATGGTGTATGCGAGGTCAGCCATGTCATCTCCTTGAGAGGGGTCGTCGAGTAATTGTTCTCAACAATAGCAACGATGTCGTGAGAGGCAATGTTCCCGATATCCGTGCAGTTCACGACACGCAGGGCAGGCTTACCTGATTCGACTTCCTGGCGAGCGGGAAGGCATGCCTGGCCTTCTGGAAATAGGCATGTCCGGCGTTTCGGAATAATTTCCTCGGGGCTCTGAGCTTCCCTCCGCGAGCATAAGCCTCACCTGCTGTGCGGGCCAAGGGGAAGGCCGGGCCGGTCGGTCGGATCCGACCGGGAGGCCCGGCATCGGCCCGCGGCGCAGCAGGTGCTCGCCCGGGGCCTCCGTACGATGGGGACGTGCTGCCGACGCCGACGAAGGAGGCGCTCGATGAGACCGCTGGCCGCCCTGCGAGATCGCTTCACCCATGTTCCTGCCGCCGTGCTGCGCCGCTCCGAGTCCGGGGCGGCCCGGGCTGCCGTGATCGATGATGTGCGCGCGGTGTTCCCCGACGTGCCCCGTGATGCGGGTCCCGAGCGTCTGATCCGCCATGCCCGTCGGCTGGTGCTGGCCGCCGCCCGGGACGAGTTCGCCCGGGAGGGCGTGGAGCTGGTCGACCTTCCCGAGGGCTGGGGTCGCGCCGAGCTGCGGCGGGCCGACCTCGCCGGTGAGGAGGCCTTCCGAGGCTTCGTCGAGGAGGTCATCGGCGCGCTGGACATCGTGCCCAGCCCCCTCGAGAAGGACGACGCGCTGGAGCTGCGGGACGGACCGTACTCCGCCGACCGTTACGGTCTGTCCCTCGAGGCCAGTGCGGATCTGGCCTCGTACCTGCTCTCGCGGGCCTGGATGCTGATGGCGCTGGAGCTGGTGGAGGAGCTCGAGGGGGAGGCAGCGGCGGGGTCGCCCGGCCGTCGCGCGCTGCCGGCCGACACCGAGCCGGCGCCGCGCGATGAGCAGGAGTTCTTCGAGGCCCAGGCAGCCGCTATCCGTGAGGAGGTCCGGGCCCGCCTGGTGCGCATGGTCCGGGTGCCGCTCGAGCTGCGCGCCGCGCTCGATCGCCACGCGCGCCTGGAGGGCGACGCGGCGGCGGACGATCGGGCGGGCGTCGGCGGGGATCCCGTCGGCCGCCGGGCCGGGGCGCCCGGCCCGGGGGCCGCGGGACACTCGAAGCGTGCCCGCGAGGACCTCGCCAAGAAGGCGTCGGCGGCCTTCGAGCTCGCACAGTCCGAGGTGGGGCGCACCGCCTTCGGCATGTTGCGCAGCGGCGCCGAGAAGGCCTACGGGGCCTACGGCAGGCGCACCGAGGTCGACGGCACCCCCGGCGAGGAGCCGGACCATCGCGAACCATGAGCGGTATCCCGGCCCCGACGGCTTTCGGGCCGGCCCGCGGGGCCGGCATGTTGGGGCCGACGGCCCGGACGAGTGAGCGCGGTCAGAGTCCTGCCTTCTGCGCGAGCTGACGCTTGATGCGCGCCAGCATCCCGGCCATGCCGTTCAGCCGCAGGGGGCTGACCACCTTCGCCAGGCCCAGCTGCCCGGTGACCGAGTCGGGGGTGTCCAGCACCTCGCCCACGGCGCGCCCGTCCAGGGCCTCGGCCAGGATCGAGGCGAAGCCGCGGGTGGTGGGCGCCTCGGGAGGAGCGGAGAAGAACAGGCGGGCGGTGGCCTCGCGTCCCGCGCCCTCCACCTCGGTGATCAGGAAGATCGGGGACTGGCACTCCGGGACCGGTTCGAGCAGCTCGGGATGCTCCGCATAGCGCTCGGGCAGCTCCGGCAGGGAGTTCGCGAACTCCAGCAGCAGCTGCAGGCGGTCCTTGTCGCCCAGGGCGTGGAAGTCCTCGGCGATCTCCTGGAAGCCCTCCGGCATCGCCGACTGGTCGGACGTGGTCGTGCTCGCGGTCATCGGCCGGGGACCTCACCGGGCTCGGTGCCGACGGCGATGGGCAGTCGCACGGCGTTGCCCCACTCTGTCCACGAGCCGTCGTAGTTGCGCACGTCCTCGAAGCCCAGCAGGTACTTCAGGGCGAACCAGGTGTGGGCGGAGCGCTCGCCGATGCGGCAGTAGGCGATCACCGGCTGTGCGGGATCGAAGCCGAGCTCGCCGGGGTAGATCGCCTCGAGCTCGGCGCGCGAGCGGAAACGGCCGTCCTCGGCGGCGGCGCGGGCCCAGGGCACGGAGTGCGCGGTGGGGATGTGCCCGCCGCGCACGGTGCCCTCCTGCGGGTAGTCGGGCATGTGGGTGCGCTCGCCGGTGTACTCCTGCGGGGAGCGCACGTCGACCAGCTGGCCGCCCAGGAAGTCCAGCACCTCCTCGCGGAAGGCGCGGATCGGGGCGTCGTTGCGCTCGGTGACCGGGTACCCGGAGCCCGAGGGCACCTCGGCCACGGTCGCGACGTCGGTGGTCATCTCGCGTCCCTCGGCCTCCCAGGCCGCGCGGCCGCCGTCCAGCAGGCGCACGTCGGGGTGGCCGAACAGCTCGAACACCCACAGGGCGTAGGCGGCCCACCAGTTCGACTTGTCGCCGTAGATCACGACGGTGGTGTCGCGGGAGATCCCGGAGGCGTCCATCAGCTTCGCGAAGCCCTCGGCGTCGACGTAGTCGCGGGAGACGGGATCGTTGAGGTCCAGGTGCCAATCGATCTTGACCGCTCCGGGGATGTGCCCGGTCTCGTACAGCAGCACGTCCTCGTCGGATTCCACCACCGCCAGATCACCGGAGCCGACAGCGCCGAGGTGTTCGGCCAGCCACTCGGTGGTCACCAGCTTCTCGGGATGAGCGTAGTCCTGCAGGGCGGGAGCGGGATCGTGCGGAACAGGCATCAGGTCACCTCTCGGGGAGCGGTCGGCGCGAGCGCGGCCGGGCCGGGCCCGGTATCCAGGGCCCGAGGGGCGGCGCGCGGGTGCGCTGCGGACGCCATCCAGTCTGTCACCTGCCTGCTGACAGTGGGGAGGGGGTGTGTCCGCATGAACACTCGTGACGGAGGGCGCGGTAGTGGCCGTCCGGTTCGTGAGGCTCAGTACGCGTAGGCCTCGAACTCCTCGCGGATCCGCTCATGGTCGGCGCCGACGCTCAGCAGCACCTGCAGCAGCAGCCGCGCCTTCTGCGGCGGCAGGGCACCGGCCATGACGGCCCCGTTCTCGATCAGGTCGACCTCGCTGCCGGGGTAGTCGTAGTGACGGGTCGAGGTGCCGCCGGTGGCCACCCGCGTGGCCACCACCACCGGGACCCCGTCGGAGATCAGGCGGGCGACCCGGGGGACCGCGGCGGCCGACACATGGCCCATCCCCACACCGGCGATCACCAGGCCGTCGAGGCTGTCTGCGGGCAGGCCGTCGAGCAGGGACAGGTCCTCGCCCAGACCGGCCACGATCGTCGCCACCCTGGGCAGGGAGTTGGGCATGATGCCCTCGATCTGCGCGCTCGGCTCCAGCGGCAGGTACAGCAGGCGCAGATCCTCCTCGCCCACCAGCGCCATCGGTCCCGAGGGCTCCGAGGCGAAGGCATCGACCGAACGGGAGGAGGTCTTGGTGACTCGGTCGGCCGGGTGCACCATCGCGTCGAACACCGCCAGCACGCCCAGACCGCGGGCGGAGGGGGCCGCCGCCGTGCGCACCGCATCGCGCAGGTTGCCGGGCCCGTCGGCCCCCGGGGCGTTCGCCGGGCGCATCGCCCCCGTCAGCACCAGCGGCTGCTCCCGGTCCCACCAGCGGTTGAGCAGGAAGGCCGACTCCTCGAGGGTGTCGGTGCCGTGGGTCAGGACCACTCCGGCCGCGCCCCCGTCGACCGCCCTGCGGGCCCGCACCAGGACCTCGCGCAGGTGGTAGGGCCGCAGGGAGCTGGAGCCGACGTTGGCGATCTCCTCGTGCGTGATGGCGACCGCGTCGATCAGGGTGCGGGCCAGGTCACCGCCGGTCGAGGTGTCCGGGGCGGCGCGCAGCCCGGTCTCGTCCTGCTTCATGAAGATGGTCCCGCCCAGCGACAGCAGCACCACGTGGGCGCGCGGGGGGCCGGGGACGGCCGAGGAGTCGTAGGGCAGGTCGCGGTCGGGCGCCGACTGGACCGGGATCGGCGAGGTGGGGGTGCCGGTCGTCTCAGGAGAGCTCATGCCGGATCGGCCTCCTGGCCGGGGCGGGAGGCGACGGCGGGGGTGACCGCGGTCAGCTGGGCGGCAGAGGTGGCCATCGGGGCTCCTTCGTCGAGAGGTCGTCGACCCGGTCATCGCGGGCGGTGAGGAACACTGTGCCAGCCGCGGGCCCTGCGTGCCATCACGTCACGGCTGCCGGGCCCGGTGGGCGGCGGCGGACGGTCTCCGGTGCAGCCGCACGATCACTTCGGCGTGCTCGGTGTGCGGGAACATGTCCACGAACCGACCCGCCCCGATCCGCAGCGAGGGCATGGCCGCCAGGTCCGCGGCGAGCGTGGCGGGGTTGCAGCTGGAGTAGATGACGTCCGGGACCGCGGAGTCCTCGAGCCACTGGGCGAGCTCGGGGCCGATGCCGCGGCGGGGAGGGTTCACGATCACCACCTGGGGCGGGCCGTCGCCTGCGGATTCACGGATCGCCCAGGAGGTCGCGTCCTCGACCAGGAAGGTGGCCGGGATCTGCTGGGTCCTCGCGGCCTCACGGGCCCCGGTGATCGCCTGCGCGGAGACCTCGACCCCGGTGACCTGCGCCGCGGGGACGGCGCGGGCGGCGTGCAGGGCCAGGCCGCCGAGTCCGCAGTAGAGGTCCCAGATGCGCGGTGGCCCCGGTGCGACCTCCGCGGTCCGCGCCTCCCACCCCTCGGCGAGCTCCGCGATCCACGTCGCGGCCTGGCGGTACAGCTCGCCGGCGACCTCCGTGTTGGTCTGCAGGAAGGACTGCGGGCGGGCGAACAGGGTCACGTCCCCGGTGCGCACGGCGATCGACTCGGCCCCGGCCAGATGGATCTCCTGCTCGCCCTCGACCTGGGGGGTGTGCTCGGGGTGGATGTTCGCGGTGACCGCCACCACCGAGGGGTGCGCGGACAGCAGGCCGGGCAGGTGCTCGCGGATCCGCTCCAACGCCCTGGTGGTGCGCAGCACCAGGCGCAGCAGATGCTCCCCGTCGGGGGAGGCCGTGACCAGGACGTTCTTGATCTCGCCGCGGCGGCGGGCCACGTCGTAGGGCGGCACCTGGGCCCGGCGGATCAGCGCTTTGGCGCCCTCGAGGACCTCTTCGACGCCGCCGGGGTACAGCGGGCAGTCGCACAGATCCGCGGTGCGCCCCTCCCTCACCTGCCCCGGAAGGCCCAGGATCGAGGACTGCGCCGTGCCCGCCACGGCCATCTTGGCCCGGGCACGGAACCCCGCCTCGGGGCCCAGGATCGGCTCCTGCCAGACCATGCCCTCACGCGCGTACGGGGCCAGAAGAGCTTCGATGCGGGAGCGGCCGGCGGCGATCTGGTGCGGGCGCGGGAGGGCCAGCAGGGTGCACGATCTGCACTCGCCGGACTCGAAATGATGGCACCGCACCCCAGGAGTCTACGAGCCGGCGCGCGCTGTGCAGGGAGCCGGCGCGACTAGCTGATCGAGCTGGACCTGCCCGGCGTCGGCCCCGTGCTGCTCACCCTGAGCTGCCGGTGTCCCGGATCGACCGTCTCCATCCGCGCAGCGGCGAGGTGGTGCGCATCGATTCCCTCGATCCTCCCGGGGCGGGCGTCCCGCGCCGACCGGTTCCCGGGGTCAGGAGAACCACTCGGTGGGCGGCCCCAGGGACAGCAGCACGGAGAACACGATCGCGACCGCGATCAGCGTGATCACCCCGGCCAGCAGCGGCCGGCGCAGGGCCAGGCCCACGATCCGCTCGGGCGCGGTGCGGCCCGCCTCCTCGCGCAGCCGCCAGGAGACGCCCAGCAGCCCGCGGCGCAGGGCGGAGCGTTCGAAGGGCACGGTCAGGTACGGGATGATCGCCGATCCCAGGCCCAGCAGCAGATCACGCAGGCTCCAGCGCTGATCGACGGCGACCAGCACCGTGACCACGGCATAGGACAGGAAGGTGAAGCCGTGCAGCCCGCCCCCGATGCGCACCAGCCACTCTCCGGCCTCCAGCACGTACTTCACGAACATCCCGGCCAGCAGCAGGGTCCAGGTGACCCACTCGGCCAGGGCCAGTGCCCGGTAGAGGCGCGACGGGGTCGAGATCAGGCGCATGGTTCCCTCGGTTTCGTGGCAGGACGTCCACTCCATGCTCGCAAGGGAACCTGATCCTCGCCCGAAGCCGAACCCCCGCCCTTCGCTGACCGCTCATCGACCATCGGAGGACGCGGCTTCCCGGCGACGTTGTGAGGATGGGGCGATGAGCACCACGACCACGATCCCCGGAGAACTCTTCCTGCTGCTGACCGATGAGGCCGGACGACAGGCCACCTCGTTCCGCAGGCAGGCACTGGCCGCGGCGGCGATCGCGGAGCTGCTGCTGCGCGAGCGGATCGCGCTGTCCGAGCGGCGCAACCCGGACGTGGAGATCGTGGATCCGAGCCCGACGGGGGAGCCGGCCCTGGACCGGTCCCTCGCGGCGCTGGCGGAGGTGCGCCGCCCCCGGCTCCAGTCCGTGATCTCCCATCGGAGGATGGACCTGACCGAGGTGCTCGGGGAGGAGCTCGCCACCGCCGGGGCGGTCTCCCGCACCCAGGGCTGGTTCACGACCCGCTGGCCGACCGAGGACCCCTCGATCGAGAACGCCCTGCGGGCCCGCCTGGTCGGTTCGCTGCGTGACTCGTCCCGGGCCAGCCTCCAGGACGGGATCATCCTCGAGCTGCTGCGGTCCCTGCGGATCGCCCACCGGATCCTCAAGAGTGACCTCGATGGCATGAGGCGTCGCGAGGTCGACCAGGCCATCAAGGCCCTCGCGGTGGACCACCCCGCCGCGCAGGCCCTCAGGCGGGCCATGGATTCCATGACCGCGGCGATGGCCGGGGCCACCGGCGGTGCGGCGGGCGGCGGGAGCTGAGAACTCCCGGGGCTCAGCGCCTCGGGCTCAGCGCCGTGTCGCCCGGGTGGTGCGCGCGGTGGCCGGGGCCGTCCACGGGTCCTCGGGCCACGGGTGCTTCGGGTACCTGCCGCGCATCTCCTTGCGCACCTGCTGGTACGAGCCGTCCCAGAAGGAGCGCAGGTCATCGGTGACCGCGAGGGGCCGACGGGCCGGTGACAGCAGGTGGAACAGCACCGGCACCCGCCCGTCCACCAGGCGAGGCGTCTCCGCCAGCCCGAACAGCTCCTGCAGTTTGACCGCCACCACCGGCCTGCCCTCCGGGTCGCCCGGCTCCGGGTAGTCGATGCGCGCGGTCGAACCCGAGGGGACCGCCAGCCGCTCGGGCGCCAGCTCCTCGAGGCGCGAGGCCTCCGGCCAGGGCAGCAGCAGGCGCAGCCCGGAGGTGAGGTCGATCTGATCCAGACGGGTGGTCCGGTGGGAGACCTGTGGGGCCAGCCAGGTCTCCAGCCCGGTCAGCAGGGACTCCTCGTCCATCGCCGGCCACGGGGCACCCAGTTCGCGATGCAGCAGGCCCAGCCGGGCCCGCAGCGAGCGTGCCGAGGCGGAGGGGCTCAGCGCCTCCAGACCGCGCGAGCGGACCTGGGCGAGCACGGCGGGGACGGTGTCCTCCGCCGTGGCGGTCACCGGGGTGGAGGTCAGCTCGATCGCTCCCAGCCGGCGCACCTCACGAACCCGCACCGCGGCGCCATCCAGGGTGGCGCAGCGCTCGGCGACCAGCAGGGCCCGCCCGGTGCCGAGCGCATCCTCCTCCTCGAGCGGGGCCGCGGCGCGGATCACCGCGCCGGTGCCGTCGGCCGCGCGTCCGGCCGCCCGCTGCACCTCCCACACCAGCAGCCACGGACTGCCCAGCAGGCTGCTTCCCTCGGGCAGCGCCGCCCGGGTCCCGGAGGCCAGCAGGTAGGAGCGGGAGCCCTCGGCGGTGCGACGGGCGATCCGTTCCGGCCGCGCCAGCGCCAGCACCGCCCCCATCTCGGAGGCGGAATCCCCGGCGGATGCTCCTGAGCCCCCGGTGGTGCCCGAGGCGCGCGGGCTCGCTGGATCGTCGGCGCGCCCAGCCGCGATCCGCGTCAGGCGTTCGGTCTCCCGCTTCCACCGGGCAGCACTGTCCCCGCGGCCCTCTCGCAGCTCCCGCAGCAGCCGCGGCAGGTCCGCGCCGAGGGGACGGTGGTCATCGGAGACGGCCGCGACGATCTCCGCCGCCCGCCGGGCCGTGTCCCCGCCCTGCAGCCGGCGGGCCCCGTCCAGCAGGGCGCGCGCCTCTCGCGCCCCGACGGGCAGCTGCGCCACCCGGGTGCCCGAGGGCGTCGGACGTCCCTGGTCATCGACCAGACCCAGTGAGCGCAAGGTGGCCTCGGCGGCCTCGATCTCGGCGCGCGGCGGAGGGGTGAGCAGCGCCAGGCCCTCGCCGCGCGGGGTCCCCCAGCAGGCGAGCAGCAGCGCCGCATCGGTGAGGTCGGCGGCGGTGATCTGGGCGGGGGCCTGGGCGGGCATCCCCGCCAGATCGGACTCGGCGAAGGCCCGCACCGCCCGTCCCGGTCCCAGCCGTGCGGCCCGGCCGGCCCGCTGCTGGGCCGAGGCGCGCGAGGCCGAGACCGTCACCAGACCGGACATGTCCCGGCCACGGTCGCGCCGCACCTCGCGGGACAGGCCCGCATCGACCACCAGATGCACCCCGGGCACGGTCAGCGAGGACTCGGCGATGGCGGTGGAGACCACGATCCGCGGCGGGTCCCCGGGGCGCCGCCCGGAGGTGGCACGGTCCTGGGCGCTCGCCGGCAGACGCCCGTGCAGCGCCAGCACCTCGGTCCCCTCCACCTGTCGGCTGATCCGTGCGACCAGCTCGTCGACCTCCCTCGCCCCGGGCACGAACACCAGGGCGTCGCACCCCGCCTCGGCCTGAGCGCGAGCGCTCACCCGCGCCAGGTGATCCAGGTACTCCCGGGTGACGCCTCTTTCGTCCATCCGCGGGGCGGGCGAGGGGGCATGGTCGATGGCGAGCTCGTGCAGGGCCGAGGGGATGTGCACCATGGCGGCGCCACCCAGCAGTGCGGCCACCGCCTCCGCGTCCACCGTCGCCGACATCGCCCCCACCAGCAGGTCCTCGCGCAGACTGCGCAGCTCGGCGAGCATGCCCAGCAACAGATCCGTGTCCAGGGAGCGCTCGTGGACCTCATCCAGCAGCACCGCCGAGACCCCGGTCAGCTCCGGGTCGTTCATCAGGCGCCGCAGCAGCACGCCGGGGGTCAGCAGCTCCAGCCGCGTGGCCTTCCCGACCGACCGCTGCCCCCGCACGGTGAAGCCGACCGGGCCGCTCAGCTCGCTGCCGTCCAGCGCGGCGATCCGGCGGGCCGCGGCACGCACGGCGATCCGGCGCGGCTGGGTGACCAGGGTCCGTCCGGCCCCTGCGGGGCCGTCCGCGTCTGCGCGCGCCTGGTGGATCACGTCGGCCACCAGCGGTGGCACGAAGGTGGTCTTGCCCGTACCCGGGGGAGCGGTGACCACCATCGCTCCGCTGCGGGCGGCGGCGGTCAGCTCCTGCCGGGCCGCAGCGACGGGCAGCCCCGCGCCGATGGCGTCGAGGTCGAAACGGTGGGCAGGCATGGCACCATGATGCCGCCCGCCGGTACAGGTGCCCGTCGGCTGCTCAGTCGACCAGATCGAAGCCCACCTGGTCGGAATCGGAGCAGACGCTGGTGATCGAGATGGTCCACAGATCGATGGTCACGCTCTCCCCGATGGTGGCGTCCTCGATGGGGCGCGCCTCCCCGGAGCCGATCGTGGCGGTGAGCTGGGCATGGTCGTCCTCGATCCCGGCAAGTTCGATGGTCAGGGTCTCCCCGGCCCGCTCGGGCAGCTCCGGCTGCGCCGGATCACCGCCCGACTCGGCCAGATGGGCGCCCTCGCCGGTGCAGGGGGCGGGCGCCTCGAACTCCTCCGGTGCCGGGGTGACCGGATAGGGATCTGCCGGCACGGTGGCCGCCGTGCTGCCGCCGTCGTCGGAGGCCCCGCCCTCGTCCGTGGCGCCTCCCTGATCGGAGGCGCCGCCCGCATCGGAGGCCTCCGGTGCCTCGTCAGGGGAGGGCCCGGCCTCCTGCTCGCCGCCGCAGCCGGCGGCCAGCAGGGTCAGGGTCAGGAGCGCCCCGGCCAGGCGGGCACGGGCAGGGCGGGACGGGCGGAAGCGATGCGACACGCGGGGACCTCCACGGGATGGGGAGTGGGAACGGTCGGAGAACGACGCCCACGCTAGCGGACCCCACCCACCACCTCGTGCCACCATCGAGGGCGAGGACCGAGACCACCGGAGGCAGAGATCATGACAGGCAGCCCGCGCCGCCCCACCCCGAAGGCGCTGGCGGGCCGCCAGGACCCGGCCCTGAGGGTCACCCCGGTCGACTACCGGGCCGTCCCTCGGCCACCGGCCGTCGACAGCCGCGACCGCGGGAGCGACAGAGGCGACCGCGGGGACGACAGCGGTCCCGGCCAGCCTTCGGGCCGGCTGCCACCCCCTCGGTCCCGCGGCCGACCTCGAAGCCGGCCGCGCACCGTCGAACTGCCCCGGCCCGCCCCCGCTGCTCCGGCCGATGCCGTCCACACCCTGGATGCCGAGGACCCGCGGCCCCGTCCTCGGCCGCTGCGCCTGGACGCGGGGGAGCTGCGCACGGTCGGAGTAGAGCAGGTGATCGACGAGCAGGTGGTCCACACCGTCGCCGATCCCGAGGACGCCTGGACGGCTGACGCCGGCAACAGCGATCACTTCCTGCGCGGCGAGCTGGTGGTGCAGGTCCGACGCACGGACAACGCGGTGATCGGGGTGTTCTCCGCTCGGTACGCCCTGTCGGTGCGCCCCGAGGACCACCAGCCGGCGCTGGACATCGCCGAGAGTGCGGCGGGGCCGGGCGTCCGCGGAGGGCGCGGCACCCGGCATCCCACCACGCGCCGGGAGCTGCTGCGGCGGATGGAGGAGGCCGGCTTCGTGGTCACCGCAGGGTCCACGCACGGCCGGGTCAGCCATCCCGATCACCCCGGCCTGTTCGTGCCCTTCGCCTCGACACCCTCGGATCGGCGCTTCACCCGTCACGCGGTGGCCCAGATCCGGCGCGTGTTCGGTATCGACCTGCGCCGCTGACCGTTGCACATCACTCCCCGGGGCTGCCGACCGGCATGGGGACAGCGAGCGGGACCGCTGTGGCGACCGCGGCAGGGACAGCGCCCCGCGCAGGGGCAGCGCCCGCCGCAGGGCCAGCGGGCAAAAAGGTGCCCCGGTCCGTCCCCACGGACCGGGGCCATCCCTTTCCCCCGCGTCCCGGATGTGTGGGTTCTGCCTCCTCCTCAGTCAGCAGGCCCTCCGGTGACGCGTTGAGACCAGTGAACCCCGGCTCCCGGTAAAACCTCTGAAGTGCGCCTGGTCGTTCCCTGGATATGCCGGCGTTCAGGCCCGGGTGCTGGCGATCAGGGATCTGGGGAGGGCCGCGTGTCCAGCACGGACAAGGACGTGTGCCCCAGCGCCCGCAGCAGCTGCACCAGCCGGTTATAGGCGATGGTGCCCGCTACCGCCCGCATCACCAGGACGTCGTCGGAGAGGGCCGGGCTGCCCTTGCCGTCCGGGGTGGGCAGACCTCGCATCCAGGCCACGTCCGCGCGAGCGATCTCCGCCATCGGCTCCGCGTAGCGCTGCAGCGTCGAGGTATGGGTCGGCGCTCCCCAGGAGTCCAGTGAGCGCAGCAGGTGATCCAGCGCCCGCCGAGGTGCGGAATCCACGTCCGGCCAGCCCAGGTGCTCCAGCAGGGGAGCGATCGAAGGGTGCTCGCCGGGCCGTTCTCCGGGCTCCTCGCCGCGGTCATCGCCGGCCCCGGCCTGCTCCGCCTGCTCTGCTGGGCTCTCCGGGTCCTCCGGGTCCTCGAGTCCCTCGAGACCGAGGGCGATGATCTGCGCGGCGGCGAGGGCATGGATCACCGGCTGCTCGGGATCGTCCAGGATCGCGGCCAGTCGGGCGATGCGGGCGATCGGGGCGTCAGCGACCTCCCGGAGGACCTGGATCAGCTGCAGCCGCTCGAGATGAGCCTGTCCGTACTCCTGCCGGGTGGCGGTCACCCGTTCCCCGGGTGGCAGCAGGCCCTCTCGCCGGTAGTACTTGATCGAGGCGACCGTGGTCCCGCTCGCAGCGGCCAGTTCGCTCAGGAGCATGGCGATTCCTCTCCGGGCCTCTTCGGATCCCTCAGATAGCGCGGCGACCTGTAACTATCTTGATGGCGGCGCAGTGGATAGCACCGCTATCGTGCCGGGCATGGACGCCTTCACGCCAGTGGTCACCCTCCATGCTGTGGCCGCCACCTACGTGCTCCTGCTGGGGCCGCTGCAGATCCTGCGGCGACGCCGGGACCTCGCCCACCGGATCGTCGGGTTGAGCTGGCTGATGGCGATGGTCACGGTCTGCCTCTCCAGCTTCTGGATCGCGCCCGACGGCTTCTCCTGGCTGCACGGCCTGTCGATCTGGACGCTGGTGTGCATGGTCGCGGCGATCGGCGGGATCCGGCGCGGGAACGTCCCGGTCCACCGCGGCTTCATGATCGGCTCCTACCTGGGGACCCTGATGGCCTTCGCCTTCGCCGCCCTGGTCCCGGCGCGGCTGATCCCGCAGCTGCTGAACAGCCGGCCGCTGATCGCCGTGGTCACGGTGGCCGCTGTCGGCGCGGTGGCGGCGATCTTCCACTTGGCCACCGTGCGTGTCACCGCCGCCGGGAAACCACGGCGCCCGGCGACGGTCGTGGTGAGGGATCAGTCGATCGGGAGGGTCACCTCCTGACCGGCGGTGCCCGCGGTGTCGGTGTAGCTGACCTCGGTGATCTGCGTGCCGGAGGGGATATCGGCGTAGACCATCGCGGTCGCCGTCTCACCGGGGGCGATCTGGGGCCCGGAGGTCGTGAACCGGCCGTAGCGCACGTGATGGCTGTCGCCCTGGTCGTCGTAGAAGGTGAAGTTCTCGCCCGCCAGGCCGATCTCCTCGTCCGCCTCATTGGTCAGTTCGACCTCGGCCCCGAAGAAGGTGCCGTTGACGGGGTCCAAGGGCCCATCGTCGGTCTCGACCCGATCGACCTCCTCGGAGGACGTCACCTTGATCGTCAGGGTGGTCGTGCCCTCTCCGGCGGTGGGGTCATCGGTGGGCTCCCCGGTGGGATCGTCCGCCGGGTCCGCCGAGGACGTCGCCGCGGGGCCCGGGTCGTCGTCGGAGCCGCGCAGCAGCAGCCAGGCGCCCAGCCCGCCGCCAGCGATGACCACCACCAGCAGCAGCGCCACGCCGCAGGCGATCGCGATCCACATCCCCGTGCGGCTCTTCGTCGCACGGGGTGGCGGAGCCCCATAGGGCGATCCGCCGGCCGGGGACCAGCCCGGACCGCCGGGGTAGCCGCTGCCCGGGCGAGGGCTCGGAGGAGGGGGCGTGTGGTTCATGATTCGATCTCCGACCGTTTGCATTCGTGAATTAGTTCGCTGTCACGGTACCCCTTGCGGGCGCTGCTGTCATGGGGAGAACTCCCCATCGTCCGCGAAGTTCGCGGACCCGTCGGCACGTCGATGTGCCTGTTCCGGGCCCTGGGATGTGAGTCTTGGGGCATGATGTGACAATCTTCTGCACGCTTGATCGCGAAATCGGATCAGAACTTTCCCCAGGAGCCCCGAGGGTGAGGAGCAGGGCGAGAGCGCCCACCTCGCTCATCGAGGGGCGGCGAGGAGCTGTACCACATGTTGAACCGACTCCATGACGCGTTGAGGCTGCGCACCTCACCCGTGATCTTCTTCAGCTCGGCGGCGGTGATCATCGCCTTCGTGCTCGGAACCATCCTGTTCACCGAGCCCCTCGACCGAGCCGTCAGCGGCGCCTCCGAGTGGCTGCTGACCAACCTGGGCTGGTTCTACATCCTCGGCGTGACGATGTTCCTGGCCTTCCTGCTCTTCATCGCCGTCGGACGGTTCGGCCGCGTGAAGCTCGGACCCGACGACGAGCCCCCGGAGCACTCCGGTGGGGCCTGGTTCGCGATGCTGTTCGCCGCCGGCATCGGCTCGATCCTCATGTTCTGGGGCGTGGCCGAACCGGTCAGCCACTTCGGCGACCCGCCGCGCGGGACCGAGCTCGGCATCGAAGCGGGCACCTGGGCCGCCGCCAAGGACGCCATGAACTTCACGTACTACCACTTCACGCTGCACACCTGGACGATCTTCACCCTGCCGGCCCTGTGCTTCGCCTACTTCATCCACAAGCGCAACCTGCCCCCTCGCGTCAGCTCCATCTTCCAGCCGATCCTCGGTGAGGGCATCCACGGCCCGGTCGGCAAGTTCATCGACGTGGTCGCCATCATCGGTACCGTCTTCGGCATCGCCGTCTCCATCGGCCTGGGCACGCTGCAGATCAACGGCGGTCTCAATCAGCTGTTCGGCGTCCCCGAGAACGCGGGCTGGAACCTGATCATCATCGGCGTGGTCTGCGGACTGGCTCTGATCTCCGTCTCCCTCGGTCTGGAGAAGGGCATCAAGGTGCTGTCGAACTTCAACATCGTGGCCGCCGTGCTGCTGATGCTGTTCGTGCTGGTGGCCGGGGGCTCCACGTTGTTCATCCTCAAGGGCACCTTCGAGTCCTTCGGCAGCTATCTCGTGAACCTGCCGGAGCTGGCCCTGTGGAACGACACCTACGCCAACAGCGGCTGGCAGAACACCTGGACGGTCTTCTACTGGGCCTGGACCATCACCTGGTCGCCCTTCGTGGGCATCTTCATCGCCCGCATCTCCAAGGGGCGCACCATCCGTCAGTTCGTCTCCGGCGTGCTGGCGATCCCGGCCGGCTTCTCCGTGATCTGGTTCGGGGTCTTCGGACTGGCCTCGGTCAACATCGAGCTGAACCAGGACGGCGGGCTCGTGGATCGGGTCGTCGACGAAGGGGACGTGCCGGGGGCGCTGTTCGTCTTCCTCGACCACTACCCGGCCGCCTTCATCGTGTCGGTGATCGCGATCATCCTGGTGATCATCTTCTTCGTGACCTCGGTGGACTCCGCGGCGCTGGTCACCGACTCGATGGCCAACGGGCACGAGGATTTCAACCCCTTGGGCCAGCGCATCTTCTGGGGCGTGGCGATCGCGCTGATCACCGCGACGCTGCTGGTGTTCTCGGGCGAAGGCGGCCTGACGGCGCTGCAGTCCACGATCATCCTGGTCGGACTGCCGTTCTTCGTCATGGGCTACTTCCAGATGTATGCGCTGCTGCGGGCGCTCAAGGAGGACGCCGGTGAGCTGCCGCCCGTGCGCACCAGGGAGTGGGCGCAGGTGCTGCCGCCCGAGGAGTTCGAGCGCCGCGAGGAGGACGAGGAGTTCGATACCGAGGAGTACGTGGTCGAGCCGACCTATACCTCCGAGATCCCGGTGCTGCGCGATCCCTACGAGGAGGACGGAGAGGGCGAGAACGGCGGCTTCATGCCGGTGCCCGGCACCCTCCCGGCCCGTACCGGCACCCCCCGGCCCCCGCTGCCGGAGGACGGCCGACCGCAGGGCAGGTGACCGCGACGGACGAGCAGCAGCGGCCGCGAAGCGCACTGCGCCGACACCGGCCTCTGTTGCTCGTCCAGCCTCCTTCTCGCCCCGGGGGCCGCCGCGGCAGCCCAGAAGTCCCTGGCCCGCCGCCGTGAGGATCTGGGACGGTGCAGCGATGACCATGCACAGCATCGAGCACCTCACGCCGCTGGAGAAGTCCCTGCTGATCACCCTCAAGGGGCGGGCGCTGGACAGCACGGCGCGGTCGTCGTTCCTGCACGACGACCTGGCTGCCGAGCTCGCCGACCGGCTCGACCACGACCTCGGCACGGTCTCGCTGGGTCTCGGTGTCCGCGAGGGGATCGTGATCCGCACCAGCATGCTGGATCGAGCGGTCGACGCCTTCGTGCGCACACACCCCGACGCCGTGGTCGTCGAGCTCGGGAGCGGGCTGGAGACCCGGATGTCCCGAATCGATCCGCCGGCGACGGTCGACTGGTTCGATGTCGACCTGCCCGACGTCATCGCGCTGCGCGAGGCCATGATGCCGGTGCGCGAGAACGCCCATCCGGTCGGGGTATCACTGCTGGATCCGCAGTGGACCCAGGCCGTGCCGGCTGACCGGCCGACCATCCTCGTGGCCGACGGGCTGCTCGGCTTCCTCTCCGAGGCGGAGGTCACGAACCTGCTGCGGAGCATCACCGATCACTTCACCGCAGGTGACCTGGTGACCAACGCGTACACGAGGTTCAGCGCCCGCCTCACCGGCCACTACGTCGCCTCGGTCGGCATCCCGAAGGACTACCGGAGCTTCGGTTTCGATGATCCTCGGCACCTCGCCACGCTCGACCCCGCGCTGAGCTTCGTCGAGGAGCAGACCCGCGCCACCGCCCCCGAGCGCAAGCTCCTGAGCCCCACCGCCCGCCTCAACCTGCGTCTGATGGCTCGCTGGCCATCGCTGCTGCGCCATGGCGTCTGGGTGCTCCGCTACCGGTTCTGACCCTCGCCAGCAGCCTCGGTCGGCACCGACACCGACACCGACACCGACGCCGACGCCGGCACCGACACCGACGCCGGCGCGAAGGCCGCGGCCCACCCTGCGCCGGCATGCAACCGCGGCCGGGAGGGACTCCAAGGGATCAACCGCTGTTGCCCGAGGCGAGGGCGGGGCTCATGCCTCGACGGCGACGCTGTCGGCCGTCTCAGCGGGGTGCTTGTCGGCGCTGCGCCGGTAATACATCGACAGCATGGCGCCGGAGAGGTTGTGCCAGATGGAGAAGATCGCAGCGGGCAGGGCGGTGGCGGGTGTAAAGGCGCTGGCGGCCAGGGTCGCGGCCAGGCCGGAGTTCTGCATGCCGACCTCGATCGAGGTGGTGCGGGCAGCGCGCACCGGCTGGCGCAGCACCCGGGCGAACCAGAAGCCCAGCAGGTAGCCCAGGCCGTTGTGCAGCACCACGGCCAGCAGCACCAGGGCGCCGGCCGAGACGATCTGCTCGGTGCTGCCGCTGACCACGGCGATCACCACCAGCGAGATGCCGGCGACGCTCACCCACGGCAGGGCGGGCAGGATGCGGGTGACGAGCGGGCCCGCCACCAGGCGGATCACCAGGCCGCCGAGCACGGGGACCAGCACCATCTGCACGATCGACAGCGCCATGTCGCCGGCGGCGACGGGCAGGTAGGAGCCGGCCAGCCACAGGGTGATCAGGGGGGTCAGCAGTGGTGCCAGGAGCGTGGAGATCGAGGTCATCGTCACCGACAGGGCGGTGTCGGCCTTCGCGAGGTAGGTGATGACGTTCGAGGAGGTGCCGCCGGGGGCACTGCCCACCAGGATCACACCCACGGCGAGCTCGGGCGGCAGCTGCAGCAGCACCGCGACCCCCAGGCCCACCAGCGGCATGATCAGGAACTGAGCGATCACGCCGATCAGGATCGGGAGCGGATGCTTGGCCACCCGCGTGAAGTCGGGGACGGTCAGCGTCAGCCCCATCGCGAACATGATGACGCCCAGGAAGATGCTGGTGTAGGGCGCGACGATCTGGCCCGTGTCGGGCAGGAAGAAGGCGAAGGCGGCGGCGGCGAGGATCAGCGCCGGGAACACCGTCACCGCGATCCGCGCGGAGCGGTCCTCGCGAACGGTGGCTGTGGGGGCGGGTGCCGGGGAGCGAGTGGTCATGCGCGCGATCGTACCGCGGTATGAGACGCGGTCCCATGATGTGGACCACGCGTCGATGGCAGGGTCCCGTCGTCGGCGGGATCTCTCTGTCCGCGGGGCCCCGTCGTCGGGAGGAGCCGGACTCAGATCTGCGTCTCGCGCTGCCGGGCCGGCACCGGCCAGTCGTGCACCGGGGCTCCCGAGCCCACCCCGGCCCGGTACAGCTCGGTCATCTCGGCCAGGGCGGAGGCCCGGTCGGCCCCGCGCAGCTCGAGGGAGGTGACCGTGTCGATCTGCCAGCGGGCGCCGTTGCGTCCGGTGCGGGCGCGCTCGGTGAGGATGCCGCCGTAGTGCTTCGCCAGCTTCACGTCGGCGCCCAGCTCGATCAGCCCCTGGACGGCCTGGGGGATCAGCTGCTCGAGCAGCAGGTCGGCCACCCGCACCCGTCCCACGCGCGGCCAGCGCACCCGTGCCTCCAGGCCCCAGCGCGCGCACTGGTGGAAGGACTCGTCGGCCTGCTCGAAGCTCATCCGCGACCACAGCGGACGCCGTTCGTGGACCAGAGCGTGCAGCAGCCCGTAGAAGAACGCGGCGTTGGCGGCCATGTCCACCGCGGTCGGGCCGGCCGGCAGCGGTCGGTTCTCCAGCCGCAGGTGGGGCAGGTCGTCGCCGGGGTCGTAGATGGGACGGTTCCAGCGCCACACGGTGCTGTTGTGGAGCATCAGCTCATGCAGCCGCGGGGAGGCGCTCTCGGTCAGCAGCGGTTCCTCGGCCATGTCGCGCGACTCGGGGATCAGCGCGGGGAACAGGCGTACGTTCTCCTCGAACAGGTCGAACATCGAGGTGATCCAGCGCTCGCCGAACCACACCCGGGGCCGCACGCCCTGGGTCGCGTACTCGGGCGGGCGGGCGTCCAGTGCCTGCGCGAAGGTGGGGATACGGCTCTCGTGCCACAGCCGCCGGCCCATCAGGAACGGAGCATTGGCCGCGAGCGCCACCTGCGGGCCGGCCATCGCCTGCGCGGCGTTCCAGGCGTCGGCGAACTGCTCGGGCGGGACCTGCAGGTGCAGCTGCATGGAGGTGCAGGCGGACTCCGGGGCGATGGAGTCGAAGGTGGCGTCCAGGCCCCTGCCCTCGCCGTCGATCCGCAGATGGATCTCCTCACCGCGCGCTTCCAGCACGGAGTTCTCCAGCGCCTCGTAGCGTGCCCCCGGGGCGCGCCAGTCATCGCTGGTGAACAGGTCCTCGGTGATGGTGGGCAGATGGCCGATCGGGATCACCCGCGCACCGCGGCCCTGCGCGGCGGCCTCGGCCTGCCCCACCCGCTCGGCCAGGGTGATCTCCAGGTCACGCAGACCGGAGCCGGAGGGGTGGGTGACCGGCAGGTTCGCCTCGAGGTTGAAGCGGCCGATCTCGTGGGCGTAGTGCTCCTCACCGAGCTCCTCGAGCAGGGCATCTGCCAGCAGCGCCGGGGCCATGCCCTCGGACTCGGCCAGGTTCATCTCCAGCTCCACGCCGACAGTGCCCTCGTCGATGAACTCGGCCGTGTCCAGGAAGGACTCGAACAGATCGAGGTTGCGGCGCAGCTCTCGGCGGTAATGGGTGCGCTGGCCGCGCGTGAACTCCGTCTGGTCGATCTCGCGTCCCATGGTGACCTCCCGGGCTGTCTCGGCTCTGGGCTCATCCAAGCACGGGACAGGGACCGACCCGGGCCGGGGGGAGACCGATCCCTCGGTCCCTGCGGGGTTCTTCCCGCCGACCGACTTAAAGTCACGCCTCCGGTGATCTGGGTCACCGACCTGCATCACGCCGCCCAGTTCTGGTCGCCGTGAGTTTAAGCTCCTCGGCACCAGTAAAGGTCTGATGGACTTTAACAGGAGGTGCTCTCGCCATGGCCCATGGTCCCGAGCGGGTCGCCCTCGCCGTCTCGACGGTCATCTTCGCCCTGCGCCCCCACCCCACCACGCGTCGCCTGGCGCTGTGGATCCCGCTGGTGCGCCGCATCCGCGCGCCTCACCAGGGCACCTGGGCGCTGCCCGGAGGGCCGCTGGCGACCGACGAGGGGCTGGCGGCCTCAGCGGCACGGAACCTGCGGGAGACCACGCGCCTGGCCCCGCGCTACCTCGAGCAGCTCTACGCCTTCGGGGGCCTGGACCGCGCCCCCAGCGCGGCTGAGCGCACCGTCTCGGTCGTGTACTGGGCGCTGGTGCGACCCGAGGAGGCCGACGCCTCCGTCGCCACCGTCAACGTCAAGTGGTTCGTCGCCGACGAACATCCCGAGCTCGCCTTCGACCACGCCCTCATCGTCGAGTACGCGCTGTGGCGCCTGCGCAACAAGGTGGAGTACTCCCGCATCGCCGCCGCCTTCCTGGGGGAGACCTTCACCCTCGCCGAGCTGAGAGGCGTCCACGAGGCCGTGCTGCAGCGCACCCTGGACCCCGCGAACTTCCGCCGTCAGATGGAGAGCTCGGGTCGGCTGGTGGCCACCGACGAATTCCGGACCGGCGGCCGCCACCGCCCCGCCCGCCTGTATCGCCACGATGAGTCCATCCACCTCGCCGACAACGGGCCCCTGACCGGCCTGTGATCCACCGCCCCCGCGCAAGACCCCGCCCCCTGATGAAGGAGCACGCCATGACCACGACCTCCTCGGTCGACCTGACCATCCGCGACATCTCCACCGGAGCCGCCAGCGGGAGCACCTGCGCCGCCACCCTGCTCGCCGCGCCCTGGGACATCGACCGCGTCCCGGACAGCTACGGTCCCGGCGCCTCCATGGACGACCCGGTCCCCGCGGATGCCCCGCGGCAGGGCGAGATCCCCCGTGAGTACCGCGAGGCGAGCGAGGCGGAGCTGGACCGTCGGATCCGGGCCGCGAAGGCCGAGCTCGGCGAGCGGGTGGTGGTGCTCGGCCACTTCTACCAGCGCGATGAGGTGGTCCAGTACGCCGATTACGTGGGCGACTCCTTTCAGCTGGCCAAGGCCGCCACAGCCCACCAGGAGGCCGAGGCGATCATCTTCTGCGGCGTCCACTTCATGGCCGAGACCGCCGATCTGCTCTCGGCCCCCGAGCAGGCGGTGATCCTGCCGAACCTGGCGGCCGGCTGCTCGATGGCCGACATGGCCGACATCGACCAGGTCGAGGAGTGCTGGGAGCAGCTGATGGAGGTCTACGGCGAGGGGGAGACGGCGGATTCCGAGGCCGGCGCCGACGGACTGGCCCCGATCATCCCGGTCACCTACATGAACTCCTCCGCCGCCATCAAGGGCTTCGTCGGTCGCCACGGCGGCATCGTGTGCACCTCCTCCAACGCCTCCGCGGTCCTCCAGTGGGCCTTCGAGCGCGGCCGGCGCGTGCTGTTCTTCCCCGACCAGCACCTGGGCCGCAACACCGCCAAGGCCATGGGCATCCCCCTGGAGCAGATGCCGATGTGGAACCCGCGCCGCCCGCTCGGCGGCAACGACGAACAGACGCTGCGGGAGGCGCAGGTGGTGCTGTGGCACGGGTTCTGCTCGGTGCACAAGCGCTTCACCACCGGCCAGATCGACCAGGCCCGCGTCGAGCACCCGGGGGTGCGCGTGATCGTCCACCCCGAATGCCCGATGCCGGTCGTCGACGCCGCCGACGAGTCCGGCTCCACCGACTACATCCGCCGCGCCATCGAAGGGGCCACCGAGCCCACCACCTTCGCCATCGGCACCGAGATCAACCTGGTCCAGCGCCTGGCCGCCCAGCACCCGCAGCACACCATCTTCTGCCTGGACCCGGTCATCTGCCCCTGCTCGACGATGTACCGCATCCACCCCGGCTACCTCGCCTGGGTGCTCGAGTCCCTGCTGGAGGGGGAGGTCATCAACCGCATCAGCGTCGGCCAGGACGTCGCGGAGCCGGCCCGCCTGGCACTGGAGCGGATGCTGGCCGTCAAACCCGCGGCCCCCGGCCCCGCGGCGGGGCGCTGAGGATGGCGGCCCAGCTGCACGCCGACGTGCTCGTGGTCGGATCCGGGATCGCCGGACTGACGGCCGCCCTGCGCGCCGCGCGCACGGCAACGGTGCTGCTGGTGACGAAGGCCGACCTGGCCCAAGGGGCGACCCGCAGCGCCCAGGGCGGCATCGCCGCCGCGCTAGGCCCCGCGGACAGCCCCGACCAGCACGCCCGCGACACCCGGGCGGCCGGCGTGGGACTGTGCGAGGACGAGGCGGTGCGGGTGCTGTGCGGTGAGGGGCCGGAGGCGATCGCCGAGCTGATCGACCGCGGCGTCCGCTTCGATCGGGCCGAGGGGCCGGGCGGCGCCTACGCGCTGTGCCTCGAGGGTGCTCACGGCCGGCCGCGGATCCTGCATGCCGGCGGCGATGCGACCGGGCGGGCGATCCAGCGGGCCCTGGGGGCGGCCGCGCAGCAGGAGGCCCGCATCGTCGTGCGCGAGCACACCGCCGTGGTGGACCTGCTGGTCGAGGGCGGCCGCGTGGTCGGAGCCGAGCTGATGGCGGCCGACGGCTCCCACCTGCGGGCCCGAGCAGCGGCGGTCCTGCTCGCCACCGGCGGCGCCGGGCAGCTGTTCTCGCGCACCACCAATCCGCGGGTCGCGACCGGGGACGGCATCGCCGCCGCCTGGCGGGCCGGTGCCGCGCTCGAGGACCTGGAGTTCTACCAGTTCCATCCCACCGCACTGGCCCGACCCGGATCCTTCCTGGTCTCCGAGGCGGTGCGCGGCGAGGGCGCTGTGCTGCGCGATGAGCACGGCAGGCGCTTCCTGCCCGAAGTGGACCGGCGGGCCGAGCTCGCGCCCCGCGATGTCGTGGCCCGTGCCATCGCGCAGGTCATGACGGCACAGGAGGGGCGGTCCGTGTGGCTGGATGCCACTGCTCTGGGCCAGAGGCATCTGCGCGAGCGCTTCCCGACGATCGATGCGGCCCTGCGGGCGGCCGGCATCGACTGGGCGCGCGAGCCGGTGCCCATCACCCCGGCCGCGCACTTCATGATGGGCGGGATCCGCACTGACCTCGACGGCCGCAGCTCCCTGCCCGGGCTGCTCGCGGCCGGGGAATGCGCCCGCACCGGGGTGCACGGCGCGAATCGGCTGGCCTCGAACTCGCTGCTCGAGGGTGCCGTGTTCGGGGCCCGCGCAGCCGACGCGGCTGCCGCCGACGCGGCTGCCACTGGCGTGGCTGCGGCCGACGTGGTTGCCGCCGACGTGGCTGCGGCTGGCACGGTGCTCGCGTCAGCCCCGTCGCCGACCGGCTGGACCCGCACCCAGCTGCAGGGGCTGATGTGGGATCGCGTCGGCCTGCTGCGCACCGGGGCCGAGCTGGAGGCCGCCGCCGCGCAACTGGCCACCTGGCAGCCGCCGGGACCCGAAACCCTGACCACGATCACCGCGCTCGAGGACCGCAACCTGCTCGACCTCGCCCGGCTGCTGACCGCCCACGCACTGGCCCGCCCGGTCTCGGTCGGCGCCCACCACCGTCTCGACTCCCCCTCGGAGGTACTCGCATGCTGACCACCGCCCAGATCGATCGCGTCGTGAGCGCCGCGCTCGCCGAGGACGCCCCCTGGGGCGACCTCACCGGCCAGGTGTTCCTGCCCGCCGACGCCACCGCCACCGCGCAGCTGCGCGCCCGCCAGGACGGGGTGCTCTCCGGCCTGGACGTGCTCACCGCGGCCTTCCGGCTCACCGACCCGGCCACCCGGGTCCGTGCCAGGGCCACCGACGGGGACCGCTTCGCGGCCGGCGCGGAGCTGGCCGTCGTGAGCGGCCCGGCCCGTGCTGTCGTCCAGGCCGAACGGATCGCCCTGAACCTCCTGCAGCGCATGAGCGGGATCGCGACCCTGACCAGCCGCTTCGTCGACGCCGTCGAGGGCACCGGCGCGCGCATCACCGACACCCGCAAGACCACACCGGGGCTGCGCGCCCTCGAACGCCACGCCGTGCGCTGCGGAGGGGGCGTCAACCACCGCTTCTCCCTCTCGGATGCGGTGATGGCCAAGGACAACCACCTCGCCGTCCTCCAGCAGCAGGGCCTGGACCTCACCGAGTCGATCCGCGGCGCCCGCCGGCAGCTGGGGCACACCACCCGGCTCGAGGTCGAGGTCGATGCGCTCGAGCAGATCGAGCCGGTGATCGCCGGGGGAGTGGACATCATCATGCTCGACAACTTCTCCCTCGAGGACCTCGCGCGCGGGGTGGAGATGGTCGCCGGGCGCGCCCTCGTCGAAGCCAGCGGGACCATCACCCTGGACACGGTCGGGGAGATCGCCCGCACCGGGGTCGACGTGATCTCCTCGGGAGCCCTGACCCACAGCGCCCCGGTGCTCGACCTCGGCCTGGACGTCGCCGTGACGGCAGGTCGGTGATGCTGTACCTGGACGCCGCGGCCACCTCGCCGGTGCGCCGCGAGGCCCTCGAAGCGGCCTGGCCGTACCTGACCGGCAGCTTCGGCAACCCCTCGAGCCACCACAGCCTCGGCGAACCGGCCGCCGCCGCCCTGGACGAGGCCCGCCGCCGGGTCGCCGCGGTGCTGGGCATGCGCCGCAGCGACATCACCTTCACCGCTGGCGGGACCGAGGCGGCGAACCTGGCGATCAAGGGCCTGGCCCTGGCCGCGCCGCGAGGCAGGCACCTGGTCACCTCCCCGATCGAGCACGAGGCGGTGCTGGCCAGCATCGAGCACCTGCGGCAGGCCCACGGCTTCGACGTGTCCTTCGTCGAGGTCGGCGCCGAGGGGCAGGTCACCGCCCGCGCCCTGCGGGCCGTGCTGCGAGAGGACACCACCCTGGTCTCCCTGGCCCACGCCGACAACGAGATCGGAGCGGTCACCGATGTGCGGGCCCTCGCCGAGGCCACCCATGAGGTCGGGGCGCTGCTGCACACCGACGCGGTGCAGTCCGCCGGCTGGCTGGACCTGCGGGGACTGGGAGCCGATGCCGTGAGCATCTCCGGCCACAAGGTCGGTGCCCCCAAGGGCATCGGCGTTGCCGCCATCCGGGGCCGGCTGCCGGTCGAGCCGCTGATCCACGGCGGCGGGCAGGAGAACGGGCGCCGCTCCGGAACCGAGAACGTGGCCTTCGCCGTCGCCCTGGCCACCGCTCTCGAGCTCGCCGACGCCGAGCGGGAGGCCGCCGCCGGCCGGATCGCGAAGCTGCGGGACGCCTTCATCGCCCGGGTGCTCGGCGCCCGCGAGGAGGTGCTGCTGACCGGCCCCGGGGTAGAGACGCCCGGCGAGCGCCTGCCCGGGCACGCCTCCTTCTGCTTCCCGGGCATCAGCGGGGAATCAGTGCTGCTGGATCTCGAGCAGTGCGGGGTCGTGGCCTCCTCCGGCTCCGCCTGCGCCGCCGGCAGCGACGAACCCTCCCACGTGCTGACCGCCCTCGGCATCCCCGCCGAGGTCGCCCAGACCGCGGTGCGCTTCACCCTCGGGCCCGGCGTCACCGCCGAGCAGATGGACACGGCCGCCCACGCGGTCGAGCAGGTGCTGGCGGGGCGATGAGGCCGCCCCGCACGGGAGCCGTACACTCATGCCGTGGCTGATCAGACTGTGAACTCCTCCGCCGTCCGCCGGGCCGTGATCCTCGCCCGAGGGCTCGGCACCCGGATGCGCAGGGCCGACGACACCGCCCAGCTCGACGAGGACCAGGCGGCCGTGGCCGCCAGCGGGGTCAAGGCGCTGATCGACGTCGGGCGCCCCTTCCTCGACTATGTCATCTCGGTGCTGGCCGACGTCGGGGTCGACGAGGTGTGCCTGGTCATCGGCCCCGAGCATGAGGTGCTGCGCGAGTACGCCGCTCGTGTCAGCGGCGGCCGCGTCACCGTGACCACCGCCGTGCAGGCCGAGCCGCTGGGCACCGCGGACGCCGTCGCCGCGGCCCGCGACTTCGCCGGGGGGCAGCGCGTGATCGTCATCAACTCCGACAACTACTACCCGCGCGAGGCGCTGGCCGCCCTGGCCGCCGCCCCCGGTTCCGCCCTGGTGGGCTTCGACCGCACCGCCCTGGTGGAGCGCTCCAACATCCCCGCCGATCGGATCCGTGCCTTCGCCCTGGTCGCCACCGATTCCACCGGGCACCTGACCGACATCGTGGAGAAGCCCGATGAGGCGACCCTCTCCGCCTACGGGGAGGAGGCGCCGGTCTCCATGAACGCCTGGCTGCTGCCCCCGGCGATCTTCGATGCCTGCGCCCGCATCCAGCCCTCGGTCCGCGGCGAGCTCGAGATCATCGACGCGGTGCGGCTGCTGGTCGCCGAGCAGGAGCCCTTCACCGTGGTCCCAGCGGCCGTCGGTGTGCTGGACATGTCCTCCCGGGGGGATGTCGCCGCCGTGCAGGAGGCGCTGGCCGGGATCGAGGTCCGCCTGTGAGTGACGTCCTCGAGGAACTGTCCGGACCGGCCCGCGAGGCCGTGCGCACCGCGACCCTGACCGCACCGCGCAGCGTGTCCTGGTTCGTGCCCGGACGCATCGAGCTGCTGGGCAAGCACACCGACTACGCGGGCGGACGCTCCCTGCTGGCCGCGGTCGACGTCGGCCACACCGTCTCCGCGACCGCCCGGCCGGACCGCCTGCTGGTGGTGCGCTCCGAGGTCGCCGACGGTGTCGTCACCATCGACCTGGACCAGCGTCACGCCCGGCCTGCTGAGGAGGGCGACGGGCACTGGTCCGGGTATGTGCGCACCGTCGCCGATCGGCTGGATGCCAACTTCCCCGGCCGCGTCCGCGGAGCCGACCTCACCGTCACCTCCACCCTGCCGCTCGCGGCCGGCATGTCCAGCTCCTCGGCGCTGGTGGTCGGCCTCGCGCTGTGCCTGATCGACCTGTCCGAGATCGCCGCTGACCCGGCCTTCACCTCCGAGATCACCAGCCCCGAGCAGCTGGGGGAGTACCTCGGCACCGTGGAGAACGGTCAGAGCTTCGGGGCGCTCGCCGGGCATCGCGGGGTGGGCACCTTCGGTGGCAGCGAGGACCACACCGCCATGCTGTGCGCGGTGCCCGACGCGCTCGTGCAGTACTCCTTCTGCCCCGTGCGCCACGAGCGCACCATCGACTTCCAGCCCGGCCTGGCCCTGGCGGTGGCGGTCAGCGGTGTCGAGGCCGCCAAGACGGGCGCCGCCCGCGACCACTACAACCGCGTCTCCCTCGCCGTCACCGAGATCCTGCGCCGCTGGAACGAGGACTCCGGCCGCGGTGACATCACCCTGGCCGACGCCATCGCCGCCGGCCCTCGGGCCGTGGATCGGCTTCGCGAGCTCATCGCCGACGACGACTACCTCGGCGGCCGCCTGACCCAGTTCCTCGAGGAATCCGGGCGGATCATCCCCGCCGCCTCCGAGGCCCTCGAGCAGGAGGACCTCGAGGGGTTCGGGGCCCTGGTCGACCAGTCCCAGCGCGGCGCCGAGACCGGGCTGTGCAACCAGGTCGACGAGACCATCGCTCTGCAGCGCATCGCCCGGGAGCTGGGCGCCCACGCCGCCAGCGCTTTCGGTGCCGGTTTCGGGGGCAGCGTGTGGGCGCTGGTGCCAGAGCAGGAGGCCGGTGCCTTCGCCGAGCGCTGGGCCGCCCACTACCACCGCGCCCATCCCGACGCCGTGCAGGTGCGGACCCTGGTCACCCGTCCCGGCGCGTCGGCCCACCGGGTGACAGACTGAGACCATGAGCTCGCCCCAGCCGTCCCTGTCCTGGCCCACCTCGCCCACACCCCTGCGCATCGCCGAGCTGCGCTCCGTCGTCGACCGCCTCACCTCCCTGGCCCACGCCCACGAGCGCGAGCTGGCGGTGATCCCGGGGCTGGCCACGACCGACGAGGAGGTCGCCGCCGATCCGCCCCCCGCCCTCGAGCAGGTGACCGACGAGCTCGGCGGTCTCAGCGTGCGTGGCCGACGCGAACTGGACCTGCTGGTCGAGGAGCGCACCGATGTCGGCCCCTACACCCTGCTCGGGGAGCCCACCAGCTACTACCCGCTCCACGAGGACGAGGACGTCGCGGTGGTGCTGACCGTCGCCGAGGACGGCACCCCCGGCGCGGTCTACGGCATCGGCGAGGACCTCGCACTGCACCTGGCCGCCCCGGATCTCGGTGCCTACCTCACCCGCTTCGCCGATGCGCTCGAGCAGGCGCTGTCGGAGCTGGACGACCACATCCGCCGGAGCTGGGGACAGCCCTCGGTCGAGGACGAGACGGCCCGGGACGATGCCCTCGAGGAGCTGCTGGATCTGCACCTGTACCGCGCGATCCTGGGCACCAGCGAGGATGCCGACGACGTCGACGCCGACGAAGTCGCGATCCAGGACCCGCAGCAGGCCGGGCTGACCGAACTGCCGACCGGTACCCTCGCCGTCGCAGACCTGCGCGACGCACCCCGGGACGCGCGCGTCGACGTCATCGATGCCGAGCTTCCCGGCGATCCGCTGGACTGGCATCTGGCCTGGCGCGAGGCGGGCCTCGTGGTCTGCCTGGTCGGCGGCTGACCCAGCCCGGGCGACGTGGCCGCGGGCTCCCCTCCCGGTGGGGAAAGCGGTAGCCTTGCCGCGCCCGCATGGCCGCGGCAGCAGGTCGCGGCCCCGCCCCGATCCGGAGGAGCACCATGACCAGCTCGCCCACCCTGACTTTCCACGACGGCCGCTCCATCCCCCAGCTCGGCTTCGGCGTCTGGCAGGTGGAGAACGACGTCGCCGCCGAGGTCGTGCCCAAGGCTCTCCTGGCCGGCTACCGCCACATCGACACCGCCCGCGCCTACGGCAACGAGGAAGGCGTGGGCCGGGCGCTGAAGGCGGCGAGCCTGCCCCGCGACGAGGTGTTCGTGACCTCGAAGGTCCCCAACGAGGCCCAGGGCTACGAATCCACGCTGCGCTCGGTCGAGGCCTCCCTGGCCGATCTGGGGCTGGAGGAGCTGGACCTGCACCTGATCCACTGGCCCCGCCCGACCGAAGGGCTCGCGGTCGATACCTGGAAGGCGCTGGTGCACCTGCATGAGCAGGGGTACATCCGCTCGATCGGCGTCTCGAACTTCCGCGTCGAGGATCTGGAGCTGGTCGAGGCCGAGACCGGGGTGCGTCCGGTGCTGAACCAGATCGAGCTGCACCCCTACTTCACCCAGCCCGAGCTGCGCGAGTACCACGCGTCCAAGGGGATCCTCACCGAGTCCTGGTCCCCACTGGGCCAGGGTGGCGGTGAGCTCGAGGATCCGGTGGTCACGCGGATCGCAGAGTCCCATGGCGCCACTCCGGCCCAGGTCGTGATCGCCTGGAACCTGGCGCTGGGCAACGTGGTGATCCCCAAGTCCGTCACCCCCGAGCGGATCATCTCGAACTTCGCGTCCCTCGAGCTCGAGCTGAGCACCGATGAGGTCCAGGCCATCAGCGCCCTTCACAAGGGCGAGGAGGGCCGCCGCGGCGGGCGTCCCTGAGCCGCGCGGCCACCACCGCCGGGCCGGTCATGTCCACGGACCTCTCATCCCAGTTCACGCCATGGGTAGTCCTCCCCATGGCCGGTGCGGGACCGTCACCGTACGGTAGGACCGGCCACGAAGTGACGAGCGGGGAGGGCGGGGCCGCATGAACGCATACTTCGGCGCTGATACCGAGGCGCTGCGGACGGTCAGCTCGGCCTTCGCCCGACGCGCGGACCTGCTCTCCGAGATCGAATCGCAGATCCTGGCTGTCATCGACGGCACCGAATGGATCGGTGAGGACGCCGAGGCGTTCCGCGCTGACTGGGCCGGACGCGTGCGTCCCGTCCTGCAGGACTGCTCCGTCGACATCCGGCACAGCGCCCGCCGGCTGCTGCAGCACGCCGAGGAGCAGGACCGCGCCTCGTCTCCCGAGTCCTCTGCGGTCTCCGGCGGCGGAGGTGCAGTCGTCGGCAGCGGCCCGAGCCACGGAGGCGGCCCGGGCAACGGGCATGGAACGGGCGGCGGTGTAAGCGGTGCCGGGGCCGATGCCGGGGGCGGCAGTGGTGAGGGCGACGGCAACGGCTCGCAGGGCCCGCTCGCGCGGATGGGACAGCTGGCCGACAAGGCCCTGCACGCCCTGGCCGGAGATCGTTCCACCCCGTTCCAGCAGCTGCTCGGCCACCTGATGGACTCCCCGGCGGGCCGCGCGGGCCTGATCGCCGGCATGGCCGGCGGAATGCTCGGAGGCCTGGGCGGCGGCACGACCGGGGACATGGTCGGTCAGCTGGACGGCGGGGACCTCGGGGAGTTCCTGAACGGACTGGGCATCGGCCACGGGCTGGGCGCTCTGCTCGGTCCCTCGCTGATGGATGGCAGCCTGCTCGGCGACCAGATGCTCGGTGACCAGGTGCTCGGCAACCAGGGCGTCGGGGACGGTGGGCCAGGATCCGATCCGGACGGCTCGGCCACCGGAGCCTCCGCCGCAGGTGCCACGGGCACTGCCCCCGCGGGCAGCGGCAGCGAGCTCTCCGGTGGGGAAGCCGGTGCGGGAGCCGGGTCAGGTGGCGAAGCGTCCGAGAGCGGCGGTGCCGGCAGTGGTCCGGCAGCCGACGGGGGCGAGGGCCCCGGCAGTGACAGCTCTGGTGGCGGCATCGCCAGTGACAGTGGCTCCGGGGGTGGCGGAGCGGGCGCCACTGGCGCGGCAAGCGCCGGGGAGGCCACCGATGCAGCAGGTGCCGAGGAGGCCATCGACGCGGCTGGCGCCGAGGGCGCCGGCACCGCCGCAGCGGTTCCGACCGGCCTTCCGGGCGAAGCGGCCGGCGAGGGGGAGTCCGGCTTCGCCATCGACAGCGGCGCCCGCATCGATGGCGGCCCCGGCGGTGAGGAGGAGGGCGGCTCCTTCCTCGACCGGCTCCTGGCACTGCTCGGGACGGCCGTCACGCCGGCCTCGGTCACCGGCGCCCAGATGGGCGCGGCGGCCGGCAGCGAGGCCATCGGCCAGGCGTCGATCGGGCCCTCGCCGTCCCCCTGAGTGGCTCCGCTCCGACCCCCGAACGGATCCGCTTCCCTGACGAGGAGATCCGGGCCTCATGAACGGGCCGGTGAGCGTCCGGATGGTCCCAGCCTCGGAGTCTCAGGGCCCCAGCACGTGGGCCTCGCGGATCCGGGACCGGAGCCTCATCGTCCCCAGCCCCGGCCCGCGTGTGGCACGGGGGACTACTCACGGGGGACTACTGTGGTGGCCATGACGCCAGAACCGGTCCTCGTCCTCGTCCCCGGTGCCTCCGGTGCGCCGCAAGACGGATCCGCACCCTTCCACATCGCCGAGGAGGGCGCCCCACAGCTGTTGGTCACCGACCTCGCCGTCACCCGCGGTGACGGTGTCTTCGAGACCATCGGTGTCTTCGACGGTGCGCCTGTCAACGTCGGCCCCCATCTGGCCCGGCTCAACCGCAGCGCCGGCCTGGTCGATCTGCCCGAGCTGGATCTCGACACCCTCTCCGCAGCAGTCGACGCCGCGATCGACGCCCACGACCCGGTCCCGGAGTTGACGGTGCGGGTCATTGTCACCCGCGGTATCGAGGGCACCGGGACCCCCACGGCCTGGGTCCATGCCCGCGTGGCCGCGGACTGGAGCCGCTACCGCGAGGGGATGAAGGTGGTGACCTTGGACCGGGGACTGGCCTCCACGGTCGTGGACACCAGCCCCTGGCTGCTGCCCGGTGCGAAGACCCTCAGCTACGCCGTGAACATGGCCGCCACCCGGGAGGCGGTGCGCCGCGGCGCCGAGGACGTCCTGTTCGTCTCCACCGACGGCTACGCCCTCGAAGGGCCGACCTCCACCCTGCTGGTCCGCCACGGCGATGTCTTCACCACCACCCCCGTCAGCGCGGGCGTGCTGCCCGGCACCAGCGTCGCCACCATCTTCGCGGCCCTCGAGAAGGAGGGGCTGAGCACCCGCGAGGAACTGCTGCGCCCGGCCCAGGTGGTCGAGTCCGACGGGGCCTGGCTGCTGTCCTCCAGCCGTCTCGCCGCGCCGCTCACCCACCTCGATGAGCAGCCGATCCCCGTCGATGCCCAGCTCAGCCGACGTTTCGTGGACCTGCTGTCGGGAAGGGCCTGAGCGACACAGCGGCGTGACCCGGTTCGAGTCGGACCGCTCCGAGTCCGGCCGGTCCGAGCCGGGCTGCTCCGAGCCGAGCGGTTTCGGGCCGGGTCGGTTCAGCTGTCACCGGCGCTCCCGCTGCGCGCCAGGATCTCCCGGGCCAGCTCGACATCGAAGACTGCCGTGTGGATCGCGCCGCTGCGCAGCACCCCCATCACCCCAGGCGCCTTCTCCGCACCCGCCGCGACCCCGACCACCTCGGGGATCCGCAGCAGCTGCGAGAAGGTCACCGCGAGCACCCGCTGATCCGTCGGCGCACCGAGCGGGACGCCGTGCGCATCGACGAAGCGCCCGCATACGTCCCCGACCGGATGCTGCTTGTCGAAGGCCGCGTGCTCGCTCTCGGTGAGCTTCATCAGACTGACGATGTGCGGGGAGGAGTGCACCCCCGCGGAGCCCATCCCGACCAGGGCCAGCTCCACCTGCGCGGCATCAGCCAGCACCTGCCCGATGCTCGACTCCGAGCGCAGCGTCTCCACCGCGGTCGCCGACTCGAGCATCGCGGGGGCGTACAGGGTCTCCGGGCGGGCGCCCAGGCGGGAGGCCAGCACGCGCAGCACCGACTCCCCAGCGTCGAGCTGATCGAGGGCGCTGTGCCCGCCCACCAGGGGCAGCACCCGTGGCGGGGGCCGCAGATTCTGGGTCTCCAGCTGTTCGACGACGCTCTGCACGGTCTGGCCCCAGGACACCCCGATGCTGCCCACGTGCGGAGCCCGCTCGACGAGCAGGGCGGCGCCCTCGCGGGCCACCGCCTCCATCCCGGTGGTGCGCGGTGCGGAGACCACATGTGCCTCGCGCAGGGAGAAGGACGCCCGCAGGGCGGCTTCGAGGGCGTCGTCGCGCCGCGGCGGCCCCTCGGGGTCGTGGATCGTGATCTCCACGATCCCGCGGTCACGCGCCTGGGTCAGGATCCGCGAGACGTTCGAGCGGGACAGCCCCAGTTCCGCGGCCACCTGGGTCTGGGAGTGGCCCTGCTCGTAGTACAGGCGGGCGGCGCGGACGATCACGGCGGTATCGCGAGGGGCGGGCATAAGGCTCCTGGGGCGGTCGAGCGGCCCGCGACTCGCCGGACCGGATATGCCCAGGGTACGCAGTCTCCCTGCTGGGCAGTGCCAGAATCAGGAGGGACCGATCCGGGAGGCACCATGAATTCTGATCCGCACAGCGGCGCGTCCGTGCCGCCCGGCGGCCCGGCCCTGGGGATCAGTGTGGTGATCGCCGGGCTCGACGTGGCTGACGGCGAGGACGCACTGCGCTCCGTGGCCGGACGCCTGCTCGACCAGGCGGCGGTGACCGTCGATTTCCCGGAGGCGCTGCGGCGGCGCGAGCAGCGCTTCCCCACCGGGCTGCCCACCCCGATCCCCACCGCGATCCCGCATGCCGACCCCGAGCACGTGCTCACCCCGGGCCTGGCGCTTGCCACCTTCGTGCGCCCGGTGCCGTTCGGGGAGATGGGTGGCGACGGCGGCACCGTCGGCGTGCGCCTGATGGCGATGCCGCTGCTCGCCGACGCCTCCGCGCACCTGGCCGCGCTGCAGCGGCTGATGGCGCTGCTGCGCGACCAGTCCGCGGTCCAGGACCTGATCGACGCGCCCGATGAGCAGCAGCTGCGGGAGCGTGCCACCCATCACCTGACCGTCCCGACCCCGAACTCCCCCGGACAGGATGTGCAGTGACCTCGCAGGACACCCCGGCCTCCCCTCCGACCAGTCCACCCACCCCGGAGTCGCCGACCACGCCGGCGCCGCAGAGCCCGACCTCCCCGGTCTTCACGCCGCGCCTGGGGGTCAAGGCGCTGATCGTCCATGACAGTCACGTGCTGATGAACCACGTGGTCTCCGAGGCTGGGCAGGATTTCTACACGCCACCCGGAGGCGGCCAGGAGCACGGCGAGAACCAGGTCAGTGCACTGATCCGCGAGTGCTACGAGGAGATCGGCGCGCTCGTCGAGGTGCATCAGGTGGCCAGCGTCTTCGAGGTCATGACCGACCGGAGCTTCCGCGACGGCTCCCCGGTGCCGCTGTTCCACCAGGTCAACATCGCCTACTGGTGTGGTCTGGCGCCGGGGGAGACCCCGGGCGTGGGCAGCGACCCCGACTCGGGCCAGGTGGGTTCGGCCTGGCTGCCCCTGGACCGTCTGGACCGTTATGACGTGCGCCCGCTGGAGCTGGCCCGCTGGCTGCTCACCGATCCCAGCGACCGTCCCCTCGGTCTCGGTGTCACCGGGG
>Ga0209487_1000417_pt1 | contig 39082 bp, 68 predicted proteins | sample Poulit2012_FD_187524 | JGI IMG/M metagenome (GOLD analysis project Ga0209487, IMG submission 187524) | Agricultural soil microbial communities from Georgia to study Nitrogen management - Poultry litter 2012 (SPAdes) (version 2) | ecosystem: Environmental > Terrestrial > Soil > Agricultural land...
CCTCCGTTCACTAATTCACTCCGACTACTATCCGCTAAATACGCCCTTCCCGTCTAGCCTGCGCCTTACGCTCGTCATATTCATCGAGCAAGCTCCGCAATCTATCGTCGCGGCGAAATACCCACATCCGGTTGCCTGTCCGATGATGAATATCCGCGTATTCATAACGCAAGCCGTTCGCCTTTAAGAAGTACATTAATGTCGTCGAATAGCAATAGAATAAGTCGTTATCTTTCTCCACATAATAACCTCCGTTTACTATTCCGCATAATAAATAAAACGCAAAAAGAGCCGGCCGAAGCCCTCTCTTATTCTTTCTATTCTCGATTATTATTCCTTCTCGAAATAGTCCGCCTGAAATCCTTCGGCTTATAATCCGCTAAATCTTCCGCATCCATGCCGGCTTTCGCTAATAACAACATACCTGACGCTATTTCCGCCGTTGTCGACAGCGTATTATTCGCTAACTCTTTCGCTCGTTCATTCATTCTTTAATATTCCTCCCGCTTGCCTTTATTCGTCAAAATAAGCGCGTTCTAGGCGTTTTAAGCCCGTAACTGCTTCCTCTACGTCTGCCGTAATACTAATCGTCAAATCTCCGAGAGGAGGTTCTATCCCTTCGTCGCAATAACAAATTCCTCCGCCCTCAACTTCCCGGTAACATCCGCAAATTGGTTGAAAATCTCCGCGGTTATTTTCCGCCATGATTATCGACTCCTTTTAATAAATTATTTTAGAGGAGATCTCTTCTCACAGATTATATAAATGGCTAATCGGCGATATTGTGCTACCGATTTAACCTCCGAATAGTATCGTAATGCTACGAACTAATTGCCTTTATTGTGCTACGTATTTTCGATAAATAGACGTAATTCATCGAGCGCTCTATTAGATATACGACTAATTCTCGATCTATCTACGCCCATCCTTTCCGCTGTTTCCGCTTGCGTCATGCCGTCTTTATATAACGATAAAATAACGCTATACTCCCGCTCGGTTAATATCTGGCGTAAGAATACGTCCCAATCTACCGCCTGCTCATTTTTATTAATAGGCGATAGTAGCACGTCCCTAGCGCCCGTTGTCGTATTACTTACCGTGCCTATGACGTCCTCTTGCGGGTACTCGACGTCTTTAAGCGTCGTATTGCGCTCAAAATATCGCCCTGTCTGCCCGTAGCTCATAATCGGATACTCCTCGCGCGCCATTTTGTCCGGATGGCTGTCGGATAATGTATCGAGCAATATATACGTCGCTAAACGGCTTAATACGCTCGCTGGCGGTCTTTTGCCGTTAATCTCGACGTAATGCTCTACGATAGCGTCGGCGCTCTCTATGCGCTTATTTGGCGGGATTGAATCCCCCGCCTTTTTAGCGTCGTAATAAGCGTCAAATAGCGTCGTAATGTCGTCGTGTGCTTGCTGTGGTGTGTATGGAGTGCATGTCGTCATCTAATCGCCCGCCTTTCGTTTACGGCGTCATTTATTCGCCTTTCTGCGATATTGTAGTATTTATCGTCCATCTCGATTCCCGTAAACCTCCGCCCTGCTTTAACGGCTGCGACGCCTGTGCTTCCGCTACCCATCGTCAAGTCTACGACGAGGTCGCCTTCGTTCGAGTATGTGCGGATTAAGTCGTCGAGTAATGCGACGGGCTTTTGCGTCGGATGATAGCCGTCATAGTCCTTTTTATAGCGTAGTATGTTCGACTTGTATTTTGCGTCGGGCGGAAGGTTGAATACGGATGGAGCATATCGCCTATCTATCGCCTGCAATTCGTCGTAAGCCTTAAATTCTGGCATCTTATCGATATTATAAACGTCGATAAGCTCGGCGTATGTTTCCTCCGTACATAACGATAATTGCGTGCTTGTTATATAAAATGAATGTTCCGCTCTCCTATGACCTAGCCGCTTGTTGATAGATGATAACCCCTCGCCTATATAGTCAAGTACCTTCGAGAAGTACTCCCGCAACGGATGCAGTCCGTCCGTATCATACGTCTTATTAAACACAAGGATATCCTCGTAGTAACTAACGGGGGCTTTCTTCGCTATTAAACTGTTCGCGAAATGGTCTTTCTCCCAAATCATCCGATAATTAAACGGTAAATTCGAAATAGCCTCCGTAATTAATCGGCTCGTATACGGCTCTTGCGAGAATAATACAAGCTTGCCATTTCGCCTTAATATACGGTTAGAAATCTCGAATAAGTCCGAAGGCTCTAACGCCATATCCCACGCCGTGTTAGCGTTATCCCAACCATCAAGTTGCGCACCTCTCATCGTACCATATGGCGGATCGCATAAAATTAAATCAACACTACCGCTCTCAATTCGCTCATGCTCCGTCAAACAATCGCCTTTATAAAGTAAATACGTCATTCTATCGCCTGCCTTTCGCTTGTTTCCGCCTCTATTCCGGTTCTCGCCTCGATAATCGGAATATACTCCTCCGTAAGCTCTACGCCGATAAAGCCGAATCCCTCGCGCTTGGCCGCTACTAGTGTCGAGCCGCTGCCCGCGAAAGGATCAAGGACTGTCCCGCCGGCTGGTGTGACCAGCCTTACAAGCCACGCCATGAGGTCGGTAGGCTTTACGGTTGGATGATTATTACGATTAACCGTATTAAACCGCTCGAAACCCTTACTATTCTGTAGGTTGCCATGACCTGTAGGAGCTTCTTCCAATCCAATTTCCTCGCCCTTCCAGTCGCTATTGCGGTCTTTCTTGCTCGCCTTTTTCGATAGCTCCTCCGGGCTAACATTCGGCTGCGCCTCATGCGCTGTCGCAACATTAAAATACTTCGAATAGAACTCGTCAGAATCTAGCGTTATGCAGTTAGCGGGGAAGCGTCCGTTGTTTTCTCGCGATTTAAAAGCATTATACTTATTCGCGTCATATTTCCCGCCGACGTACCCATCCGCCTGCCAACCGCTTTTTGCTCGCCGTGTTTCATCTTCCGTAGCAATCCTACTCGCATCAATATTAATAGCGCCCGTGCCGTACTTCTCGACGCAATCAACTACGGTTAGCTTGCGCCCTGTATCTGCGTCGATTAACGGCTTTCTAACGACGATAATCGGCTCGTGGGCGGGCTTTAGCGCCGTTCCCCATCCGTCCCATTTCTTCGCGAGTTCGGTTGCTGGGGCGGTTATAGCGTTATTTTCACCGGGGTTAAATAATGCTTCGTCGTTATTGTTCGCATAAGATTTCTTATCTCCTATCCGGATACGCTGTCCGATAACCTCCCTTTCCGCTCCTGCACGCCTATCAAACGCCTTACTTACGTCATGCGACTTAGGGAAGCCGCTAAAATAGATCCACTCGATAACGTCACGTACTTCAAAGCCCGCTAAGCGTAAGCTAATCGTCATTAAGTCTTGTGTACGAGTTCCCGCGAATACTAACGCATGGCCTCCCGGCTTTAATACGCGGTAAACCTCGCGCCATAATGAAGGAGGAGGAACGAACCCGTCCCATTCCTTTGACATAAATCCTTTACCATCAGGAACGAACGAGGCATCCCCGCTGACCCATTCCGACAATACTTTCGTAATATCCGGCTCTTTGGATAGTCCATATGGAGGGTCGCATACAACTGAATCAATGCTATTATCCTCCAGTCCCTTTAAAACTTCCGTTGACTCCCCGTGAATTAGCATTTCCGTTATGTTACTCGTCATATTTAAACACACTCCTCTATGATGTTTAATAACGCATACTCCCCAAAAAGATCTTTGGCGGCATTGTTATACGCTTGAGCAGCGTCTTTTTCGCTCTTACCTGAATTATTATTAGCGGTAATATATGCCGTCATTAAATCGCCTCCAATAAGTCGTTAATCTTGTCCGCCTTTTCCCAAGCAAACTCGTCCCGCCCATCTATTCGCCCTCCTTTTCATTTATTCCTCCGCCGCCGTCAACAAACACCTGCATATAAGCGACCGCAATCGCCGCGCCTATCGCATGGGCCGCCTGCTCGTCCGTAAGTCCGGGATAATCTCGCTTTAAAGAATCCGCGTTATATTCAACGCCATTTAAAGCGCCCGCTGGCGAATCCTGCCAAATATCGAATTTTATATCGAGCTTGGTATCTACGGCTAAATCTAGCATTTTGCTCGCAGTCGCTGGCGGATATTCCTCGAAAAATACCTCGAAACGTTTCGCCATTTACTCCGCCTCCTTTTCGATATAATTCTCCATCGCCGACAACCGCGGCATCCCTTCCGCCCGCGCTTGCCCGTCCTGCATATCCCAAACGACGACCGCGCTCGGAAACGGCGCGCTATTCTTGCCGTCGCCAAACCGCAGCCTGCCTTTGACGAGCCGTATCTCATCCGCCCGCATCACGTAATCGTGCCAATATCGCGTATCGGTACGGGCCGGAATAAGCGCCACCACCTGCGCGCCTTTCCTCGATTCTTCGTAAGCTTTCGCAATCCAATCGCCGATAACTCGCCCATAAGGCGGATTCATAAATACGCGCTCGGGCGCCCAATCTTGCGCCAGCCCGTCGTCTGCCTCCGTAAAATAGCGGCGGCATTTTGCGTTGGTATCGTCCGCGCATGGATCTAGCGTAAAATCAAACTCGCTGTCCAAACGCTGAAAGAACGAGTCAGGCGTTGCCCATTGGTCCGTTTTTGACGAGTAGTGTACGTCCATATTCTTCAATCTGTCGCCTCCTCTGCGTTCATGCCTTCGAGATATAGCTCGTTAATTTCGTCCGCATTATCTACGCTATTAATAGCCTCGCCGACGACTTCTAGCTCGTATTGAAAATCCGCAGCCTGTTCGGCCTGCTCGATTAACCATTCGAGGTCGCTGTCGCTGATTCTGTTCGGCAGGCCGTGCTTGATGGCGTAAGCATATTCCGCCTTAATGTCCGCAAGTCTTTCTATATCTGATAAACTCATAAAATCATTCCTTTCAAAGATATTTAAATTTCTTTTCTTTTTCGCTTGACTTTCGTTTAAAAATCGTTTATACTTTTAAGTAGAAGGTCAGAGAGACGACCAAACAAATTATAAGGAGATTGATAAAAATGACAGTAACAGCAATTAACTTTAAGGAAATGACCGCTAAAGAACTTCGCGAGGTAACGTTAAACTATTCGGAGCTATCCCCGATGAGCAAGGCAATGCTTGACGGAGTTGATCGCGTCGTATTTAACGGCCAGTTCCTAGACGCTTATAAGGACGATACTCGCGTTTACCAGTTCGGATATACCGAATATATTGACGAGGAATACTTCGACGGCAACGTTAGCGGTTATGTACAGTACGGAATAGAATTAGAATAAGTAAAAGGAGACGATATAATATGAATTTAGCGAAAATGGGACGGATTGAATTTGTCGAAACATTACAAGCGCATGAGGCGCGAATGGTAAGAAACGGATGCGGCCGAGATTTTACGGTCAATCATACGAATAAATTGCTAGATGAAATTATAGCCGACGAAAGCCAGCCGGCAAATCTTCGTGAGAATGCCCGATTTTATAAGGCGGCAGCCGTTCGGATAAACGAATAAAACAAGCGAGGCGGCCAATACGGTCGTCTTTTTTATTCGCCTGCTAATAATTCCGCGCCATCTATCTCGCCAAATTCCTTCGCCCGCAATTCCGCCGCAAACTCTCGCGCCCCTTCATCGCTTGCCTGCTCGCCCTTGCTCGGTATCCATGCGAAATACTGGCCAGCGATATAGTTAAGCTTATCTAGTAGGTCTTTCCGCTTGAACCATATATGAATATTTCCGTTAAGGAACATTCGAAATCTTAACGTATTATTTTCGTAAGAATTATCGCCGATAAATTCGAAGTCGTCCTCTACCGTCGGATCGATTAATTGAAACGCCTTTATAAGGTCGCCCACGAAGTCGCCCAGCCTTGTATATCGCAAGCTCGACCATTCTCGGCCGAAGTCCCAGCTTTCGAAACCGCCTCGATTAATCGGAATAATAATCTTCTCGTTTATCCGGTAAGCGTCGTTAGTTTTCCATCCATTATAATAGTGTATATTCGTCGAGTATTCGTTCATATGGTACGTCGTAATCCGCTCGAACATCCGTACGATTGACTCGATTAACATATCGTCCTTATTCGAATACATCGCCATAAGCAGCGTCTTTATATTCGCAAAATTGATTTCCATCGCATTGGCGGCGCTTAATTGTCTTTGCAATCGCTCGCGCCCGTCGCTCGTTAAATGCTTGCGGAAATCGTCCGTATCTAATATAAGCGCCCAATATTCACGCCTTAGGCGGTCAATCTCCGCCTTCAAGCTCTCGCCGGTGTAATCGGATTGGTCTACGTAATTAAACGGTCCAGTAACGTCACCTTCGCGTTTATTAACCTCGCTAATATAGCTGAGGAATGACGCCTTTTTCATCTGCGCCTCGAACGCCTCTTTGATAAGCTCGCAAGCCCGTTCATATTCGACGACTAGTCGTTCAATATCGTTCATTTTTTCGGACAGCTCGCTCGCTTCGAGATGCGTTGATAAAGCCGTTTCCGTTTCGTTTAATGCCTCGCCATCGTTTGTCGCGTGTATTACAAGCGATTGATATAGTGTCTTGCCTCCGAAGTCTTGCGTGATATGCACGCGAATAATCGCTACCTCGACGTTTGTCTTGCGCTGACTATCTGAGCCAGCGAAAGCGCTTGATACGTATTCTATTTCCGCGTCCCAGCGCTCCAGCCGGCGCTTTAATTCCTTCCGCTTGTTCGAATACGGATTTGTCAACGTCTCTTTATTGATGATGGCGTATATCTGACAATCCGTGAGCTGGTTTTCCGCTATATCTAACGCCTTAGATAGATGATCGGCGTCAGCGCTAAAGGGCGGATTCATAATGATATAGTCGTATTCCTTGAAGGTTTCATACGTCAGAAAATCGTCCCATACGACGTTGTAGCCTGCGCCCCGCAACGTATTAACGAGGTCGGGGTCGTTTTCAATGGCATCTATATCGTAATAATCGCGTCGGCCCATACGTGCCTTTATATACTCGATCATATCGCCCTTGCCGGCACTTGGTTCGAGGATCTTGCCGTCAAGTCTCGTACTATAACCGATTAGTCTGTCGAATAAAGCCTTTGGCGTCGGATAGAAATCCGGATTATTTAGCATTTATATCGCCCACCTTTCGAATTATTTTAAATCCTTCTGACAAATAACATCATATCGCTTGACTTTCGTTTAATACTCGCGTATAGTATTATATAGAATGAAGCGAGAGGGAGATGTTATATGTTATCAAAATACGAAAATATTATTAAAGAGAACGGATTACAGGAAGCGAGCCTAAGTGAGTGGAAAGACGGACTAATCACTATTTATTACAAAAAGAATATGGCAGTCATTAACTCTGAAAAAGATTTAATTGAATTTTGTAGGAAATATAAAAATTACGTGGCGCCTAAACCTATTCCGTTAACGCCTTTCCAAGAACAGGCCGAAAGAGTTACGATAAATACATGGAGAAGCGGGAAATAATCTCGCTTCTTTTTTATTTTGCAGGTATAAACCGCTTGACTCGCGCGTATACTACTTATATAATCGTTTTATAATCGCTTCCTAAGGGGGTTATTCCGATGAAACAATCTACCGCGATTCTTGACGGCTTCGAATTCGTGCCAGCCGTTGACGCGCCCGCCCTGACGCTCGACAAATATTATCGCCTGTATATCAACCGCTCGACGCGCCGTTTGCTCGGCGTCAGCCCGTATGACCGCCTCGCCGTCGCCTATCGCCCGGATCGAAGCGAGCTTGCTATCGTCAAATCCAACGCCAAACTCGGCGGCCAATTACAGGCCGAGGCGTTAGCGTCCGTCTTTGCCGTCGATAAGCGTTATTATCTGCACCTGCGCGTCATGGCCCGACTATATGCGATTAAGCCCGCTAAATTCGTCTATGACCGCGGCGCGTCTGACGGTACTATTTTCGTATTTAGGCGTCAAGATTCGCCTTAAATTCCGCCAGCCGCGGCGTCTGCTCCCACTCGAATTCAGCCCATCCGAAATGCCCGCCCGTTGCCGTCGCCGCGAATATAGGCTTATCGAGGCCTAGCTCGCGGATAATGCCCGCCGGCGTTAAATCGAACGTCTTGCGGATTGCCCGCTCGATATTAGCGTCATGTTTACCGTCTGTATTAACGGTAATACTTACCGGCTCGGCGACGCCTATCGCATAAGCAAGCTGTATCTCGCATTCATCGGTAGCGCCCGCCTCGACGATATGATTTGCGATATACCTCGCCATATATGCGGCTGAGCGGTCGACCTTGGTCGCATCTTTTCCGCTGAACGCTCCGCCTCCATGCCGCGCCCAACCCCCGTAAGTATCAACGATAATTTTTCGCCCAGTCAATCCGCTATCCGCCAGCGGCCCGCCTAGTACGAAATTGCCCGCGGGATTAACCAAGATTCGCGGCGGTTTATTCTCGTCAATATATTCGTAAAGTTCCGGCCTAATAACGAAAGTTTCGACTATCGCCCGAATATAATCGAGATCAATATCCGCGGAATGTCTGACTGACATTAGAACGGTATCGAGCCGAGGTTTGTCCCCGCTATAATCGACGGTTACTTGCGACTTTGCGTCGGCTTTTAATCCGTCTGTATGCGGGTAAATCGCTTCGTATCGCCTTATTAATCGATGCGCTAGTGCAATCGGCAAGGGCAAGCGTTCAGGCGTCTCAGTCGTCGAATATCCGAACATTAAGCCTTGATCGCCCGCGCCGCCGTCCGCTATGCCTGCCGCAATGTCGGGCGACTGCTCGACGAGGTTATTGCGGAATTTAGCCTGCGCCTCGTATTCCGGATCTATCTCGCGGATTGCCTGTCGGATGGTTTCCTCGTAATCAATTTCGGCCGTTGCCGTAATTTCTCCGCCAATGATTATTTCGCCCGCGGTCAGAAAAGTCTCGCAAGCTACCCGCGCGGTTGAATCTTGCGCGAGCGCTGCGTCGAGTATTGTATCGCTGATTAGGTCGGCCATTTTGTCCGGATGGCCTTCGCTTACTGATTCGCTCGTGAAAAGCATATCAATCGTCCGCCTTCGTAATAAGCGGAATTAATCGCTCGCCTATCGCTTCGATAACGCTAACCGTGACGGCATTGCCCGCTTGCTTATAGCGTTGACTGTCCGATATACCCGCTTGCTTGACAGCTTCATGCGTCTCGTCCGGGAATCCTTGAAGTCGCCAACATTCGAGCGGCGTTAATTTACGGATGCGATAGCGCGGTCGGACTTCTTGCTCTTCCGCAATCTTAGGCTCTCGATGGCCTCCGCCCATTGTCGTTAGAGTTGGCGGGATACCTTCCGTTGAGTACGTGCGTTTTATCGAGTCGTTTCCTTTTATGTCGACGTGACCGAGCATCTGCGGTTCGGCATAGACTATCGGCAATGAGGCTGTCTTAAAGCCTTCTGGACGCGTCGTCAACGTTGGGCATATGCCGTCTTTTAAATGTTGTCGATTGTAGGCTTGAATCATATCACCGTGGTTTTTCGCCTGTTCCGATTCATTGAATGTTTCGATTGCTTGCCGGCTCATACGCTCATTTGGATTCTTGGCTTCTAACTGTGACACCAACGTCGCCGTCTTTTCTTCGTCTAAATAATACTTCTCATCGACTTCCTTTTCGAGAATATCGCGTAATCTTGTCGTTACCTCGCCTTGTTCCGGCCAGTCGAAGTTGAATACGTTCGCCCATTCACCTATACGTCGCTTGCCTTTCGGAACAATCGTCTGCCCTGTCGTCGATTCTTCGCTGAACGGTTCGGCTTTTATCAAGTCCTCACGGATAGCAACGATAAAGATTCGCTCGCGATTCTGCGGTACGCCGAAGTATTTCGAGTTTAGGACGTCGAAGTCTACCACGTAGCCGATTTCGTTTAATGTTTCGATCATCACGTCAAGCGTTCGCCCTTTATCGTGATTAACAAGTCCTTTTACGTTCTCCAAGAGCAACGCTTTCGGACGCTTTTCTTTCGCAATCCTAGCAATCTCGAAGAATAATGTGCCGCGCGTATCTTCGAAGCCTTTGCGTTTGCCCGCCACGCTGAAACTCTGGCAGGGAAAGCCACCGACAAGCAAATCGTGGTCTGGAACGTCCTTAGCGTCAATCTGCGTAATATCGCCCTCCGGCATATGTCCGTATAGTGTTTCGTAAGCCTGTGCTGCAAACTTATCAATCTCGGATGCAAATACGCAAGTTCCTCCGAGCTTGTTTAGCGCTTGCTCAAATCCGCCTATACCACTGAATAAACTAACGTAAGTGAAATCATATTGCTCGTCTGCGCCGTATTGCTTAATTAATTCTGACAAATTATCGCTCTCCTTTTCGTTGTCATATATAATTACCTTAGTTTCCGTACCTCCCCCACCTCCCGCAGTTAATGTGGGCGAGATTCCATCAATTCTATAAACTCGCCTAATCGACTCATGACGTTTATCCCAAGGCCCACCACGCATTATAGCTCCTACTTCTAAATCGTACATACTACCGCCCGCCTTTCGCTTTAATCTCGCTCATAATCTCGTCAACCTGTCTCTCTAAATCGTTTATATCGCCGTCATTTACAATCGTATAATCGACGTCAAATTTATCGACATATTGCTCGGTATCATGCGCTAAATCATCCTCGCTAAAGCTATCGCCCGCTTGCTTAGCTCGCTCTAGGCGCATTGTCTCGCTTGCCTCGACGCGTATAATAATAAAGCCGTTAGCGCGCGCCCATTTATACTCGTTAGGCTGGCGCAAGTCGTCGATAACAATGCCGGCTGTTGAGCGTCTATCCGCTTCAAAACGCGCCATCGCTTCCGCACGTCTTATCCATACTTGAGGATCAATCTCGCGCATCTTTTGTCCGATATCTTGTAGTAATCGGCGCGGCTTGCGATATGATTCGACGTATTCGCCGCCGAACGGGCAAGGCCGTTTAATAGGCTCGTACATATGTTCGAAATAAGTATCGGCCAGTAAATTAATGCCGTCCGCGAATGATACCCGCTCGAAGTCGTATTTAAATTCAAGCTCGCGTGCTATTGTCGACTTGCCTGACCGCATCTTGCCCGTTAAAGCTATGAGCGGTATTCCGTAAGATTTCACTCTATCGCCTCCAATGCTTCGCGTGCAGTTCTACCTCTATCCCCATCTTGTATTGCGGGTTGAACAATCATTCCGAAATCTCTTTCCTTGTAGTTCCTTTCGTCTGCATAAAACTCCAACGCTTCCCGATAACGTTTGTTTTCTTCTTCCAACTCTTGCGCTCGTTCGGCTTGCTCGATGAGCCATTTAATATCGCTTTGAGTGTACTCATCTAATGACTCCATTCTCGAATAGTATTGCTTTATCTCTTCTAAACTCATTCCGAATCCTCCAATAACTCTAGATTTTCGTATATGTTTCCGACCACTTTCCCGTTGCGGATATATCCGCCGGTTATTACCATGCCTTCCGCATAATATCGCCCATTGTTTTTATCCCATTTGATTATCGAATTTCTTTTTGGTTGGTCAGATACTACGAATCCCACACTGAAATCATCGTGCTTAACAATATCGCCTTCATAAATCTCAAAACCGTTTTTGTCTTTTAGTCCTGTGTATTGCATCAGGATTGCATCTACTAATCTCATCTCTGGATCATCATTAACGTATACGTCACCATTTTCAGTAACGACAAAACCACTGATAAATTGTTCATCCGACTCATCCCATGCCCTATATTTAATCTCTCTCATTCCTCACCCTCCAAATAAATCAGACCTCTAATATGTCTGGCTAAGCCATAAATGTCCTCATCTGTTTCTCCTGCTTTTTCTAAAAGGTAATCAATCCTTTTTAGTAAATCGCGATAGCGTTTGTTTTTTCTGAATTCATCGATAAGCTCGTCGTTAACTTGATTATTCTCTTTTGTGAGGATTAAATATCTCTTCCTTAATTCTTGAAATTTCTCGGCTTGTTCTTTTACATGTTCGACAAGCCATTCAAAATCTTCGTCTGGGATTGTCACCAACGGTTTAGGCGGTCTGGTTAATAATGCTGTCCTTTCCGCCTTGTATATGACTTTGTCTAATCTTTCTTTGCTCATATTCTACCCGCTTTCCTCTCTTCCATTTCCCATTCGTACATACGTTGCTCCCATTCCATTTCTTCTTGCACCCTCATTTCGTGATGGTAACAACACTCTTCACAGCATAATTCATTTCCTATTTTCTCCATGTTTTTTAGCTTCGTTTCTTTATTGCAAATTGCACATTTTTTTAACTCTCTCATTCCTCATCCTCCAATGCTTTATCAATAATACCTATCGCTGTATCTAATCCATCTAAATAACCATCCTCATATCCATAAGTGTTAGCGTTTCTGACGTAATTTTCTTTATATACTTGTTCTATTATTTCTCGTGCTTCACGATAGCGTTTGTTTTGTTCTAATAACTCGGAAACATATTGCTTATTATCTTCTATCGACTTAATCCGGTCGTAATCGCTCATTGAATCACCTCCTATATCCATCTAATAACCGGCTCAGCGCCGGCTTTTCGCTTATCCCACACGAACCATGCGTAACATTGCGTAGTAGCCCACCGCTTGCCGTTTTCGTCCGTAGCCTGCCCGCCCCTCCACATCGGCTGACGATCGCTAAATACGTAAACATAAGACGGCGGATATGCGTCAAATAGCTCGCGCCTTTTCGCGCTTTCGAGCAACTGTATCCGCGCAAATATGACGACCTTCTCTCGCGCTAATTCCAACGCTCGCTCGATAAATTCTTTAGCCAGCGCGAAAGGCGGATTCGTGATAACATTATCGAACTGTCTGCCGTAGTTATGCTCGAGAAAATCGATACCGCCCTCGCCATATCCTCGGTCGATTAAGTCGGTCGATATGATTTCGCTGTCCGGATAGTAGCGGCGCAATTCCTCGCTGATATGACCCTCGCCGCAAGCCGGCTCGAGAATGCTGCCGGATAATTCTACGCGGTCGAGAATGGCGCGGGTAGTTTCCGGCGGCGTGGCGTAATAATCGTTAGCGACGCGGCCTCTTGCGCCTGATGCTCCGGCTAAGTTTCGCCCTTTAATCGTCATTTCGAAGATGCTCCGTCAATTCTTCCGCAAATGTTTCGATATCGGCAGCGTTCATTCTCGTTTGAATTTCGACCGCTTTGAGCCGACGATGTTGCCTCACTACTCTCGACGTTAACGTCGCAAGGATGGAAAGTATTTCGTTATATAGTTCGGCGGAATCCGCTTCTTTTTCCGTGGCACAATCGTAGCAAACTAACGCCTCATACTTGCCCACCTTTTCGAGCGATAATTCTCCGCCGCAAAATTCGCAAGCCTCGTCTTCGTCGTAAACCATTTCGAACAAATGCTCGTTATCTCGATATATTAACCACGGTATACCTTCGTCATTATATACGTAAATTAATCCGTCTTTATTAACGACTTTATAAACCTCGCCGACTTCGAGCGGACTTTCCTCTCCGCCTAAGAATTGGACTTTATCGCCTGTTTTCAATTCCTCGCTATTTACCGTCAATTCAATCGCCTCCCCTTTCGATTATTTCAACCTCGGCCGCCTGCCGTCCTAACCGCCGCGCGTCCGATTTAGTTTCGACTAATACGTCAATCCTTCGCCCCTTAATCGCTCCTCCGATATCCTGCGCCGTAGCCTCGAATTCTTGGCCGTTTTCTAGCCGCACATGGACGACGCTGCCTAGCGGAATAACGTTCGGATCAACGGCTATAATCCGCTTGCCGGCATGCCATACCGTCTGCCTGACATCGACGCCTGTTCGTGTAATTCCGCTGCAGCCTTCGCAGCGGGCGGTATAAAACGTCGCCTCGACCTCGATTAATTCTGCTTTATTCTCTGCCATATCTCCGTTAGTTTCTGCCGCGCGATTATCGACCATAGATACATGCCGAATATCTCCGCCTTTATCCTTCGCAATGGCCGGCGCCTCCTTTCGCTTGATATTCGTCTGCTTGAACTCGACTGTTTGGGCAGGATATTCGGGCGGAGGCTTGTCGTCGGTATCGCTCGCCCCGCCACCTCCGAATAAAGCAATCGCTGATAATATCGCTATAATAAAACGCAATTAATCGCCGTCCTTTTCGTTAATCCCTGTCGAGCCAAATCCGCCCGCGCCTCGCTCGGTATCGTCTAGTTCGCCCTCGATTTCGTAAGCCTCGACGGCTGGCAGCGGCTGAATAACGAGCTGGGCTATGCGGTCGCCTTTGCGGATTAGGTACGAATTCCCCGTAACTTCGTATTCTTCTTGTATACGCTCCGCACCTCCGTCAACGGTTAACGCGTAATCAATCGTTATCCCCGGATAATCCAACGTATTGTCAACGATAACGCCAATCTCTCCGCGATAATCTTGGTCGATCGTGCCGATCTGTACCCGCAACTTCGTTTTCGCCGTCACGCCCGAGCGAGGACGGACTTGCGCCTCGTAGCCCGGGGGAAGCTCGACGGCAATGCCCGTCTTAACAACCGCCGTCTCGCCCGGTTCGATGATGACGTCCTCGCTTGCGTAAAGGTCAAAGCCGGAATCTGTCGCGTGTGCTTTCGTCGGGATGGTCGCGTCGTCGGATAGTCGTTTAAAGCCTACCCGCGGCTTTATTTTATCCGTTTCCCAGGCGTTAGCGGTCGGATTTTCGCCTTGAGATTTCTCAAGCAAATCGTCGAGCGTATATTTAGCGTCAAAATGTTCGCTCATGCTATCTTTCTCCTCCTCCTCCTCGTTTGCTAGTCGTCTCAATACGTCATAATGCCGATTTACTATCCGGTTTAAAATCCGTTCAATCTCCTGTCTCCTCTTTGTCATTCTCGCTCCTTCTTTCGCTCGTTCGGCTGTATTTCGACTACCTTGCCATAGTCGTTAAAATCCATCGCATGCCTGCCCGCTATTTCCTCGACTTCCGGGAAATGCGGTTCCCTACCGTCCGCAATGATTTCGAGCAAGCGTTTAAAATCTCGACGTATCTTTCCGTTACGGATTTTATTTGGATGTTCTTTTCGCCTTAAATATCCGCCATTCCCTTTCGAATAATTTCGTTTCTTCATCGTCCATAACCCCCCCCCGTAATTTGCTAATTGAATCATCCCAATAGCGTCGTCTTTAATGGTTTGTTCTTCGGCATCGTAAGAAGATAAATCGTGTGCTAACCCGATTCCTAGTCGAAACTGTTCTCTCCTCCGTGAAAAGTTAATCATCTTTTGTCAAATCTTTCGCATAATACCCTTCTTCGAATTCGTCTATCTCTCCGATATACTCAACGCTCCAAGGCGCGCCGTATTCCTTCTCGGAAATCGCGTTATTTACCGCTTGAAGCGAGTGTGTCTTAGTAATTACATAACTCTCGCTTAGTTGAAACTTTCTACGAATTTTCCATAAGTGCATATTATCCCTCCCTATATCCCTCTACTCTATATACCGAGTTTTATTCGTTAATTGCGACAATTATTTAAGGAATCTATCGTTCCTATGTTTTTCACGTAAACCAACGGCAACGCCGACGGTTACAAACGCGGCATAAATAACGAGCGACACAACTAACGGCAATAATACGAAAAGCCAGCTCCAATCGATAGCGCCCGTCAATTTAAGGACGATAAAGACAAGCGTTAATAACTCGAGAAAGCCCATTAATCGTTATCTCCCTTCAGACCTCTAATATAGACACTTTTGAGACAGTCGAGACATCTATAAACGGAATAATTCCGTCCGCTGCCCGGCTCTTGATAATGCTCAAGAAATTCGCGATTATCATGCTCGCAAGCGTCTCTTATTTTCTGAATTTTTAAATTTAATCGATTATATTCCGTATAAGCGCGCCGCGCCCCATCGAGCAGCCGCCTCATACGTTTAGCATTTTCATTCATTCTAACTCCCCCCAATCGCTTTTATTGAAATTCAATTGTCAATCGCCTGCCCGATTACTTAGGCAGGTAACCGAGCAAGGCGATTACCTTATCGTTTAAATTCCGCACTCTAACTGTGTCCCGCAGGTATCGCATGTGTTACATCCGCCTTGCTCCATAACGCGCCCATCGCGACAAATCGGACAAATATCGCCGACCGATGTTCCTACTTCGTTCGTCTCTTTTACTTTTGACTCGTCGTCCGGTTGCTTATCGTCTTTGCCGAGAGACAGGACCTGCGAATCTCGAGAGCCGTCGACATAGACCGTCCCGCCTTTTGCTCCTCCGTCATATAGTCGCTCATAGATACGCTGAACATTTTCGACTGAATAGCCTTCCGGAGCGTTGACCGTTTTCGAGATCGAGCTGTCTACCCAACGCTGAATAGTCGTCTGAACGTCCGCGTGCGCTTCCGGCTCAAGCTCCATCGCTGAAACAAATTCCGGTGGTAAATTATTTGGATCGACGCCTATTTCCTCGACAATATCCGCGTTTACTTCGATAAATTCGCCTAACCGACCGCTGCGGAAATATTTAAACGCAAAGTAAGGCTCCAAGCCGGTCGATACCCCGACCATTGTGCCGGTCGAACCTGTCGGAGCTACTGTCAGCAAGTGTGAGTTCCGGATGCCGTGCTTGAGGATACCTTCGCGGATATCGCGCGGCATTCTTGCCATGTAGCCGGACGAAATAAAGTTGCGACGTCTTTCCGCCGTATGCTTATCGTTGTCGAAGTCAGGTAAAGGGATTCGCGATTCTAAAAATGGAAAGCTACCTTTCTCCTTTGCTAGTTCTATTGATGTGCGGTATGCCGTTGTTGCTATAGTCTTAAAAACTTCGTCTACGAGCTTATTTGCCGATTCGCTGCCATAGACCTCTCCGCAATATATAAGCAAATCATGCAGGCCCATAACGCCCAAGCCTAGCCTACGCTCGCCTAACGCTTGTTTGCGGTTTTCTTCTAAAAAATATGGAGTAGCATCAATTACGTTGTCCATTAAACGGACGCCCGTTCTCACCGTTTTCTTTAACTTATCGTAGTCTACCGTCTTATTTTCTTTATCCGCCATATTTGCGAGATTAATAGCCGCTAAGTTACAGACGGAATAAGGTGCTAAAGGTTGCTCACCGCATGGATTAGTTGCGACTACTTTGTCTCCGTAAGCGATAGCGTTCGTCATATCGTTAGCTGTATCAATGAAGAATACGCCCGGCTCTGCCGAATAAGTCGCACATACGTTAATTAAATTCCACAGCTCTCTCGCCCGGATTTTGCGGTATGTTTTAACCGCCATGCCCGTCGCTTCCCATTCTCGGACATCCCCGTATTCGTGCCAACTTGCGTTATAAGTCGCCATATCCTGCTCGCAATAGTTTTCGACGTCGGGGAAGCGTAGCTCGTATTCTTCGTCATTTTCTACCGCTTGCATGAATTCGTCCGTGATTGCTACGGATATATTGGCGCCGGTCAAGAAGTCCGGATTATGGACGGAGTAGCGTCCGCCATCTTCGAGCAGGTCAAGCGCGTACTTAGTTATCTTTTTCAAATCCGAATATTGGGCCGCGTATCCTAAAGCAATCCGCTCGTGATCGTCTAAAGGCTCGAATTTCAGTTTTTCTTGCGCAATTCGTTTAATCTGCTCGTCCTTCGTCGTATTAATGATATGGCGTAAGATATTCGGATTCTGCATTTTCGAGATAATAAATTCGATAATATCCGGATGCCAGTCCGCTAACATAATCATTTGCGCGCCTCGCCTGCTTCCGCCCTGCTCGACTAGATGCGTTAATTGGGCGATATCATTAAGCCAGCTGACCGCTCCGGACGATTTACCGTTGACGCCTCGAGCGAGTGTGTTACGAGGCCTTAACGTTGACCCGTTCGTTCCCACGCCTCCGCCTCGGCTCATTATCTCCATAACCTCGCCTCGGTGTTCGGCGATGCCTTCGCGGGAATCTTTCGGGAACGGCATGACATAGCAATTAAAGAACGTAACGTCCGTATCACTGCCGGCCCCATACAGTACCCGTCCGGCGGGAACGAAATTAAGCGATGATAATTCGTGATAAAATTCGTTCAATACTTCCGCCTGCTTACTCGAATCTTCCTCGACTTCCGCAAGCCCTGCCGCCACCCGCGCGGCAATCTGCTCGTAATATAATTCGAGAGGCTTGTCGATTTCGTCGATAGAGACCTCGATTTCTTCCGCGCCGGCCGTTCCGACATATTCCTCGTCAATCTTGACAGTCACTTTATCGTCTTTGATTTCGGACACATAGCCGATGCCCCGCGCAGGAAATACCGGATCGTATTTAACGGTTAAAAGCACTAAGTCGCCTATTCCTAGCGTTTTCTTTTCCGTATCCTTAAAAGAGTACCGGTCAAGCATAACGAGCCTAGAAACGCCTTCAAACCGCTTTTTCATGCCCGCCTCAATCGGATTAACTTGCGGGAAATTCCGAATATCTCCGTTCAATTTTTCGATTAATTTTTCGTCATAACTCATATATTCAATCGTCCCCTTTCTCTTTCTCTGCCTCGCGTATTTTAAGCTGCTTATAAAGACGGAAGCGTTCGGACTGTAATCGCCCGATGTCCGCCCGCTTACTTCTAATTTCCGCCTTATTTTTGTTTAACTTACGATGTATATCCCGCGTCATATCTCGATATCCTCGTCTTCATCTTCGCTTAGAGCCTCTATAAGCTCGTATAATTCCTCGGCCTTGCGGCGATCCATTTCGTCCTGTACCGCGTTAAATAGTAAATAACCGCCAAGCAAGACGACATTAGCGACGCCTATCCATGCGGTAATATTCGAAAATAATTCCGTTGATATGCCGAGCTTATTGCCGGTAAATTCGCCAGCAACATAGCCTATATAATAAAAGGCGTATATGTTAGCGATTAATAGCCCGATAGTTATGATAATAACCGTTAAAAAAGCGATCAAGCTTCCGATAAATTTTCCGATTGCTTCCATTTATTTCGGCCCCTCCTTTTCGATACATCCTTCTTGCATCGCCCACGCCAGTCCGATTGCTACGGCGTCTGCCCTATCGTCTAGCAATCGCCCACGAGGCGTATATAGCTCCGATTTAACGTCGTCGCCTAATATTCGGATAACGCCCTTGGCGACCTGCTCCTTCGACGCCCAGCCGCTGCCACCGACGAAATTCTTGACGCGAGAGGCGACTATTTCGTTGGCCTCCGGAACCTCATAATCAAATACGGCAAGCGCCCGATCAACGCTCGCCCATGCGCCAAATACGAGCTGAGTACCGCGCTTGCTACCGCCTTTAATAAACTTTTCTCGCACAATAGCGTCAATATTGTCGTAGCCGTGTCGGTATATAAAGTCGGTAACAAACGCCTGTATCAAGTCAAAGCGCTGGGCGTCCGATAAGTCAGCCGATGTTTCGAGATGGTCGACGGCTAGGAGCTTAGGCCTACCGTCCTTAATTTCGAGCAAGGCGACGCCCGGCGAGGCGCTGATGTCAAAAGATAATATACGCAATTATTCCGCCCCTTTCCGTAATTCCTCGATTTCCTCTAGCGCCCGCACGTAGCCGTTTATCTGCCATTGCGGTAGGCTAGAATACTTCGCCCGCTCGACTTGCTGGCGTAATTTCTTGACTTCTTCCTCCGATAAATCGCGGGCGCAAGCCTCTTTGAAATTATTAAACGTCCAGCCGTCAAGATTGAGCTTAGGCGGATTGTTTTCGCGAACCGCGCGGGTAACCTCGACGGCCTTGCTAAATACCTCGCGCTTATGCTCGTCTGTTATACGCGCACAGAACGCTCTAATGTCGGGCGTCTTTTCGTATTCTTCTTCCTTCATAAACCAGCGTTGCTTAGCGTAGTTAACGTACAGGATAACGTAATAATCTACGTCATACATATGAGCATAAGCGACTACTTGGCGGGCGTGCGATTGATCCGGCGCCCTCATCGTATGCAAGGACGTCTGTGCCGGCGTAGTCTGCTTGGATTTAATCTCGAGGCCTACGCGGATAATCTCGCCATCGTCCGTGATATATTCCATAATTCCGTCCGGCGCCCCGTAAAGGTAAAAGCGTTCGCCATCTTGCTCAACGAGTTTATTCGTTTTCGCAAACTCCTCGAACATCGGCGTCCCATCGCTATTACGTACAAATCTAAAGCGCGGCTTATTACCAGTTAATCGCTCGTAATTACGTTCAATCGCAAGCAATTCGCGCTGGATAAGGTCGCCGCCAAGTGTTCCTAGCTTTTGCCAGCGCCCTTGATGAGGTTGATTGCGTCGCTTATCCTTGACCTTATTGCCGTACTTGGCTTTGATGTAAAGCTCGCGAGGGCAAGCGCCTAATGCCGACGGGCTAAAATACAGATAATCTCGCTTAGGCCAAACTTGCGGTGGATTAGCGTACCATTGCGCTATTTGTGAGTCTAGCTCGTTATCCCACGTTTCGGGCAAGCTAAACCAGTCGTCCAATAATGCGATTAAATCTCCTTCGATCTGCGTTGATAAGTCCATTTTATCGTCTCCTTTTTGTTTATAGTCCCGGAACAGGGGTCCCATTTAAATACTCTTCGGCGGTAATACTCTCGCCCCATCGTCGCTGTATCTCAATATCAGACGCATTATCTACGCCATCCAACAAATAGCTTTGCGTCATGATACGGTCAATTTCCGCTATGTCTTCCGCCGATAAATCATCGCCGGTATAAAGCACTATCTCGTCATGTATGGGCGCAAACCATTGCCAGCCGCGAGCCTTTACGAGTTTATCAAGCTCAATCATCGTTACCTTAGTTTGTATCGCCGCCAATCCCTGTACCATCGCGTTAGGCGCCTGTCTCATAGCTTGGCTTATTGCGCTATTATGCTTACGGTCGTCCTCGTACTCATCGCTCCAATACTTGCCGTAAGGTATGCGCTTAGGTCGTTTGCGGGCGTCCGGCAATCGTCTCTTACGCGCCTTATCGCCAATCCATACGAAGCCGTTACGCTTGGCAAATGCCTGCGCCTTATCGATAAATGCGCCAATCTTTTTATACGTGTCAAAGAACGTCTGCCTAAACTCCTCGGCTTCGTCTACGCTTATACCAAGCGTCCTCGATAGTCCGAATTTAGATGCGCCGTACATGCTCGATAATAGTACGACCTTCATTTGCGACCTTTCGGGCGTATCCGATCCGTCAGGCAGCTTGTAGCACTCCTCGTAAGGCTTACCGAAAAATCGGCTTGCCAGCGTCGCATAAGCGTCAACTCCCCGAGCAAATGCGTCGAGCAGTACTTCTTCCTGCGATAGGCTTGCGATAATACGGACTTCCTGCGCGGCAAAGTCGGCATTGACGATATAGTGTCCCGGCGGCGCTACGAACATCTTGCGGGCATCGCCCGACTGATTTTGTATATTAAACGATCCGCCCCCGCCCGAGCTAAACCTGCCCGTCTTTGCCCCGTTCTGATTAAGGCGCGTATGTATACGCCCGGTTTTCGGATTAATAAGCTGAGGCAAAGCGTCGTAGTACGTCGATAATAGCTTAGTAATCTCTCGGTACTCTAGCAGGTCGGCTATAACCGGAAACTCCTTGGCGAGTGGCTTTAGCGTATTTTTGGCGTTAGTATCCTTGATAGAGCGTCCAATATGCTCCTCGATAGCACCTTTTAACTGCGCCGGACTATTAAGGTTTATATCGCCCAAGTGCTTAACGACGTTGTCATGCGCTTTGCTTGCCTTTTTGCGTAACTCCTCGGCATATCGTTTAGCATGATCAGTATCAATATCGTAGCCTCTAAGCTCAATATCGCTAACAATCGCCATTAACGGCATTTCGACGTTTAAGAAGTAGTCGAGTATATTGCCGTGCTTAGCGAGATGGTGTCGCTGGAACTTGTAAAGCCTGTACGTCAAATCGCCGTCTTTAGCGGCGTAAGCTAAGGCTGTCTCAAGGTCTATCTCGTTAAATCCGACTTGTCCGAATAGCTCGCCGTAGGTATATGAGTTATCTCGCAGGTACTTGGTAGCTAACGGCTTTAGAGCATAGCTTGGCTCATTTTCGTTGAGCAAGCGCATAGCCTCTATCGTATCCCAATACAAGCCTTTTAGTTCGATGTCTAGGTCGTTTTTAAGCATTTGAATATCGAATTTAGCGTTATGCGCAATCTTTTTAATCGTCTTATCTTCGTAAATGCTACGCAATTCCTCCGCCACATAACCTCGTTCTAATTGCGGTATGCTTGAATCATCGTGATCGGTAGGCACATAATAATGATTATCGGCGCTTGTCGCTGATAATACGTGTCCTACGATTTTATCGGAATAAACGTCCGTGCCGGTCGTTTCGACGTCAAAAACGATTTTGTCTTCTTCATTCAAATATTCTATAACTACCTCGAGTTCCTTTTTATTCGTAACTAAAACGTATTTATCCGGCATGTTATCGACAAGTTCTTTTAGTCTATTGCGTCGCTCTAATTCTTCTAATTCCGCCCATAGGCGCAAAGCCTCCGCCTTGCTAAAGCGCTTGCCCGCGCTTCCCGGCTCTCGTCCGATAACGCCGTTTTCCATAGCTTGTTTTACGGATTTTAGGCGGGTCTCGTCCGTCGGGCTGTTTTTCATATTAAATATCCGTATCCACGCTTCCTCGATTGTTTCCTTGCTTTGACGGCGCTTAGCCGCCGCTTTGCTCAGGCTCTTATCCTTGTTAGGGCGCGGATTGTTAAGCCTTATGTTTTTGCCCATAGTAACACCCCTTAAGGTTTAGAGATATTTAAAATCTCCGTAATTGTCCCTGAATATTTCGACCGCAAAATCGAACCCTTGCCAATTATCAACACCGGCAGCCTCTAATGATTCAAAGAAGTTTTGCACCTCTTTTAACATTTCGTACTCATTTTTACTAATGGTAATTTTGTTTTCGGACATATTTGTCCTCCTCCTTCTCACTCGATATTCATATTCCAATAATAATCGCAGACAATCTCGATATTAGCGTCCGCCCACTCGTAAAAACACGTCTTGTCGCAAAAATACTTCTCACTATATTCGTCCCAATACAGATTGTCGTAGTATTGCTCCGAGCCGCAATTGTCGCAATTTACGAGCGGTTCCTCATGCAGTTCGGGCGGTCTAAACCTGTCCATCCTCGACGCCCCCTTCTAACGAATGTTGGGTCTCGTCAGGTACCGCAAAGACCCTTAAATTTCGTAAAATATCTCCGTCCATTTATCTCTCACCTCGCTCGCCTTTACCCAATATTCGCGCAATCCCTCGTTAGGGAACATGAATACCCGCCCCTGCCATACGGCTATAAAGCTATCTACCTCGTCTGGCGGATACGGCTTACCGCTTGCTGGCACGCCTCTTACGACTAAATAGGCGTCGCCATACCGTCTTATATCCTCGTCCGAGTCGCGTAAATATGCCGTCTTAACCTGTACATACATCGTTTCTCTTGTCGTCGGATTACGCACGGCAAGGTCGAAAGGCTCGGGCGCTATCGGCTCTAGTACGGTATATCCGTTAGCTAATAGCGCCGTCTGCGCAAGTAGTTCAGCATGCTTGCCTTTTTCTGTCGTTGTTAATGTCGTCAAAGCCTCCAAATAATCGCCCGCCCTTCGTTAAAAATCGTAATCCTCGTACTCTTCCTTGCTCGCCCCATCCGCTTTTTCGGGCGCCTCTAGTCCGACCAAGCTAATATCAAAGCCCGCTTTAATAAGGTTTTCGACTTGTTCGTCATAGCTGGCCTCGTAGTTAATGCCTTCGAATTTAGAATGGTCAAACTCTTCGGGTGCTTTTTCGAGGTTGGCGCGTTGCCCGTCCGTTAAGTCCTCGTCCGGAAACATGACCGGCGTTAATGATACGGTTGTTGACGTACCTTTGCCCGTTTTTGCAAGCTCAAAAGCCATCTTGTCTAATCGTCCGCTAAATTTTTTAATTACGCCGTGGATTGCTTGGGCTTGGTTTTTTGATACGTCAATAACGATTTGCTCGCCGCTTGTTAAATCGTAAAAGCCCATTGCAAAGCGTAGTCTAGCGCGGTACTTACTCGCCTCCTGCGAATGCTCGTCCGTCCAATCCGTCGACTTGTCTTTATGATACTTGTAGGCTAAGTCCCAAGGCGTCAAGTCGTCGATAGGATTGCCGTATTTGTCCCGCTTAGGCTGTTTTTCCGGCACAAAGCTATTGACAACGTTAAAGATGCCGTAGGAATAGAACGGCTTAATGTCCCGGTCGCCTAACACCTTTACGTAAAACTTACTACCGCTTTTAAACGAGGTAAACTCGTTATTTGTAGCGCTAGAATTATCCGCATATAAAAGGTCTAAAACGTCTGCCATCTTATCAATCTCCTTTAATATTATTAATAAAAGACGGAATCGCGTAAGGTGCGCATATCTTACGCTTGGCCCGCGCTCGCGAAACGCATGGCTTATCCGCCTTAAACAACGTCCTACGTCGTTGCTCACCGCTTTCCAGTCCGTTAGGATATATAATCCCCGCCAACTAGCGCGCATTATTGCTCGGTAGGGCGTTGATTAAGGCGGGCGACCATTTAGACGGTCGCTATCCGCTAATTACCTCTATCGCTCTTTCTTTCGCCTGCCATTCGTCTGTGAGGCGCTCGATTCGGCGCGCTACTCCGTCAGCATACGCCTGCTTGTCGTTTATCCTGCCCTCGATAAGCTCGCGTATTTTAGGATTACGAGCCTTTGCCCGATTAACCGCCATTTCGCCGATTTCCTTCAAAGCCTCCGCATATTCCAGCTCTAGCTCGCGAATGGTGCGGGTATATTCTCGCTTTAACTTGCGTAATTCTCGCTCCAGCGTCGGCTTTAAAAAGTCCGCGCTCAAAGCGTCGTATACTGTAATGATTGCGTTAGTCATACCGTCGATTACTAGCCTAATATCGTCGACTTGATAGATAAGGCCGTTTTTGCCGTTAGAAGCGATATATTTAGCCTTGCCCATCAAGTCGTTAAACCAGCTCGCCGCGCTTTCGGGCGCAATGCCAAAACGTAGCTCGGCGCGCTCGATCGCGTGCGCTGTCGGCTGGTATTTATGCGTTAGAGTATCCATACTACCGCCTCCTCTAAAGCCTCAAACGAGGTTAGCACGTTATTAGCATCGTCGTCATATTTACAGCCGTGATATAATTCATATGTTTCCTCTATGATTTCGGCGTTAGTTTTTATTTTATCGTTGGTTAAATCTGTCATTGTATAAAGTCCTCCAATCGTGCTATACTATAAATAGGCTTTCTAAATAGCCTCCGCGATATATTCGCGGCAATCAGCTCGGAAACGTTGGATAAATTTACGATGCGATTCGGGATTTCCGCCAATCGATTGCGCCAACAATCGGGAAATCTCCGAGTTATTATCGTTGCCTAGCGTCCAACTTCCGACTATCATTTCTTTGCGACGGTCGTCCTGCGCCAACAGGGCGGCCGTTTCTTTTGAAATTACCTCGCCTTCGACGTCCGCCAAAACGTCCTCAGGCTCAAATTCCATCTCCTCGCCATCGTCGCCAAGCGTGGCTAGTGTCGTAAATAATTCGGCATCTTCCTTTTTGCCTCGGCGCCGGTAATCTGACGCCTCCTGCTGGATAAGTCGCTCGATGTAATTTCGGTGGCTTGTCCGATTTTTGCCTCCGCTGAGATAGCGTGCTACCCTATTTATGCAGCGCTCCTCGAACTTGGTTTGGTCGACTACTGCGGTCCTAAGTCCGTCAGCCACTTCGTAAATCCTTCGAATGATCCACTCATTCTCGTAAACTATTAAACTAGTATTTATCATATTTCTACCTCCCTAATACATATCCCCCATTAAGTTGTTACTTCTGGGACATGATTTCTAAAAAATATTTTTGTTTGTCTATTTATATCTTATTATACCTACTTTAAGTTGTTTGTCAACTGTTATATTCAGACTATTTAAGTTGACTAAACACCTTAATTTTGATAAGATTAAATCGGGAGGTGAAAATATGTCCATATCATACGAGAAACTCCATAAAATCCTAAATAAGAAAGGATACTCAATCGGTTATTTGATAAGTAACGGAATTATAGGCGACTTTTCGGGTCGTAAATTAAGAAGGGGCGAGCCTGTCGACTTGAAATATATCGACAACATATGCCAATTCCTACAAGTACCGATAGAGCAGATAGTCGAGATCAAGCTTGATGAGCCGAAGCAAGACTCGGACATTCAAGCAGACTAATTCGCTTAGCGTTATCAAACACGCTATTTAATCTTTGGATGCCGTCGGGGCTAAGTAAAGCCTCGTTGGCATCTTTTTTATTGCCGTAATCAATCAGGTAAAGATCGACATAGCCTCGCAAAGCCTCGTAAGCCTGCCGATTAAGCCTGCGTCCCGCCTCGTCATTATCGCCCGCTAAATAAATCGTCTTAATCGGGCTGCGCTTTATCATCTCTACTTGCTCGCGACTTATGCGAGCGCCATTTACGGCTAGCGCGGGATAGCCCAGCGTCTCCCAGCTTAAAGCGTCGATAAAGCCCTCGTTTAGGATTGCGTAATCCTCTGTTAAGTGTATGCCGTATAGTAGTTGGTTTTTAGGCAAGCCTTCGCGGTGGTAAAAGAATCGCTTATCATTAAAGCTACTGCGCCGATAAAATACGCTCGCCAGCTTGCCCTCGGCGGTAAATATCGGAAATGCCGTAAATCCCTTATATTGCCTATCGTAGCCTATGCCGTAAAGTTCCTGGACCTGTGCGCTAATGCCTCGCCTAACTAAGTATGGGCTAACCGCTTGCTTGACGGGATTTGCCAGCGCCTTAAATCGCTCATTTAAGCGCAGGGCAGGCTTTTTAAGCCGTATAGGCTCGTCGGGCTTATGCGCCTGTCCTATGTCGTATTTGTCGATTAAATAGCGCTCAGCGTCCTCGATCGGTATGTCGTCAAGCAAGGCGATAAGCTTTGCGAAATTACCGCTTGCCATATCGTCACTTATTGCGCCGCTGTCCGCCCAAGTGCCCGCGTACTCGCCCGCAAGGTTAACGAAAAAGCTCGGACGGCTTTCGTCGCGGAACGGGCTGTTAGCGATTAATTTATCGGGTTGCCAGCGGGCGTTGTCGAATTGGTATGCGGAAAGCTCCTCCTCGATGTCGACTAGTAGTTCTTGACCGCGGATTTTAATTGCTTGCATTGTCCAACAGCTCCGGATTTTCGTAAATGTTCCCAACTACTTCAAAATCAAGTCCGGACTCTTGAAACATCATAAAGTATCCGTCCAATGACTCTATACCAATCTCAAAATAACGTTCTGTAACAATCCAGTACTCATTCGGTCGATACTCAACTATGTCACCTTCATAAACATAATTTCCATTTAAATCAAAAGCCCATAAATGTTGCATTACTATAAAATTCTCTTTATTTTCCCACTCTCCGTTACTAATTTTGATTACATTTTCACCCACGAAATCTAAATCTACCATTTCTTTATTTTCTTTATCCCATGCTCTAAACTTAATTTCTCTCATCAAAAATCAAACCCTTCCAAGGCTTCCTCGCCCGTTTCTAATTCTTTTATGATTCCGTATTGCGGTAAATAAAGCACGTTAGACACGTCGCCCTCTCCGCCGTCGCGCCCCTTCATATTTCCGACAATAGCAAGTCCTTGCTTATAATCGGAATCAATGCCGATAAGCACCGCCGCATCCTCAAGCAATGCCTTAGTTTTTTTAACGTCCTCTCGTTCGGGCAATCGTAATTCCCTCGTCCCCTCGTCCGATGTCCCCGACTTTTTGACGTCAGATTGCGTAATAGCTACGGTAACAACGCCAAGCCTGCCCGTCATCAGCCGTAACTTATTTGACGTATTAGCGGCGTCTCCGCCCGTTGTTCGGCTCGTATTGCGCTCATACTCAAGGTAATAAAACGGGTCAATCACGACAAAATCTATATCGTGTTGTTTAATATCCGCCTCCAACGTTCGTAAGCTTTTACGCTCAGCGTCCTCGTCATCTACGGCTCTTACGATAATATTGCCCGCGATATACTTGTCGATATTACGGACAAAATCTCGGAAAGCCTGCTCGAACCCGTCGCCTAGCTTACCTATTCGTAGGCTATTAGCGTCAAAGCCTGCGTCCATGTCGACGCCCTCATAGGTAATCCGCGTAACGCCTTGGTCGCCGGAAATGCTCGTATATATCCGCACCATTACCTCGAACCAGCCCATCTCCTCTGCATAAATAAGGACGTTGGCGCCTTGCTGGGCGGCGTAGATGGCGTCCTCTAGCGTTAGTACGGACTTGCCTCGACCGCTCTCGCCGTACACCGTATATAAATTACCGCTTATATAGTTGCCCACGGCGCTATACTTCGATTTCCAAACTTTAAAAGACTTGCCGAGCTTGCGTCGCTCGTATTCGTCGAGAAACTTATCAATGTCTTTTTTGACGTCTGTTCCCGTTTTATTACGAACGCTTGTTCTCATTTTAATATCGTCGACAAAATTTGTCAACCAGTTATTAAACTCCGTTGCCGGCATTTCGTTAAGCCTGCGCTCAAACTCACCCGAATTATGGACGTCAATAATCGCCTGCTTTGCGGAGTAGTCTTTTATTTGCCGGGCTAGATATTCGTAAGAGTCGCTAACGTCCGGAATATATTCGTAGCCCTCAATCTCGGCGGCTACCGTCGCATAGCTCGGCGCTTGTCCGTTATTTTGTTCGGCATATTGCTCGATAAAACGGTATATACGCCGATCATTATCGGTATGCATATCTTGAAAATCGATATTGTAGCGAGCTAATGCGCTGGCGTCTCCGCTGTCTATTACCTTGTTTAAAAAGAGCTTAGCGTAATGCATTATCGTCCACCATCCCGCCTAATTGCCTTTTAATCTCGCCCATACGCTTGATAATATCGCGGCCCTTGCCGCTATCCTTGCCGTAAACTTGTAGCATTGTCTGGCAGGAACGGAGTTCGTCGAGTAAGTCGTCAACTATGTCGGCTGTTATAAGGTCATGGTCCGGATGTTTAGATGATTTGCCCGGATTAGCGCTCTCTATTACGGTAATATCCTCTAGCTCGGCGTAATAATTGCGCTTATCTCGTAAATCTAGCGCCTCTATCTCGGCAACCTCATACTCCATCTCTAAGTCGATATAATGCGTACGTGTTATCGAGATTATTTCAAATCGTCGCTTGCCATATCCGTCGATATGTACGATGTCGCCAACGTTGATATTGTCGTTATTGTCCCCGTTTATTGTCGTCATGTTATCTCATCCCCTCTCTAAAGCACCGTTTCCGATAATTTCTAAAGCTTGTAAAACATCCTCTCCCGAAACTCCTCCGCTGTATTTGTTTATATCTGTTATAACGATTCCGTTAGCTATTCTATTCCGAGCTATTAGCGCTTTTATGACTAAATCTCTTTTAGAAGGATGCTCACATATTACATGTTTTCTTATAAACGCCATATCATCCCCGGCGATAGTGGTTATCCCTCTATTATTTGTTTTTCTTGAGTTAAAAATAGGTTTTAGAATTTTAATTATTTCGTACTCTATCTCCGGGTCTCCTTTTACGATAATTACCGCATGTACGAAGTCCATGAAAATAGAAGAGTTTGTTCTGTACTCAAAATGACTATTCAATCTGTTAGCGAGATTATTTGTTCGCCCTACATACAAGGCATCCCCTTTGTCGGTCACCAGAATATAAATCCCCTCAAATTTGCATTTACTTAAATTTAATTCTTGTCTAGGTATTGCCCACGCACCCTGTATTCTTTTTTCTGTTTTAATTAACTCTATTACCCTATTTCTTATTCTCCTGACGTGTTTCATTATCTCATCCCCCTTTTGCTCTCGCCGGAAAAATGTATGACTGCGCACATATCGCGCATACGATCGTATAGCCTATCGTCAAATACCTGCGCCATATCCTCGATAGGCAGGTTTGACGTAAACACAGTAGGTAGTCCGTTAGTAGTACGGTGGTTAATTATTGCGTGCAAATACGATCTAAATGCTTCGCTCGCCCCACGGACTCCTATATCGTCTAAAACGGCAAAATCAACGCTTTGTAGCCGTTTTATGTCCGCGCCAATCCTTTTTATCGCGTCCTCATCGCCCGTCATCGTAGCGATGTTATATTGCGTCTGCCACTCGTTTACGTCGAGGAAGAGGGCGGGCGTCTGTTGCGGTTGCTTGCCCGCCTTTAAGGCGTTTAGGTAATCATGCGCTATATATTCGGCAAGCAAGGCGCTCGCTGTCGTAGTCTTTCCCGTTCCCGGCGATTCGCTCCAAAGGTATATTGACTTGGCTCGCTCGCCACCCGCTAAATGACGCTTAAATGTCGAAACATATTTCTCTAGCAAGCGATAAGCCTTCGCCTGTCCCTCTCGTGCGGACGAGTTGGCAAGCGTTATGCCGCGGTAGTCTGCGGGCAGGCCGGCGTTGCCTAGCCGTCCCGAATTGCCGTCCAAGCCTTCGAGGGCTATTCGGTGGGCGCATAAATTATCGCAATTGGCGCATTTGTCCTTTCGGTAGTTTTGTAATATACATGCCGACAATTATTTCTCTCCCTCCAATTCATCACTAACTAATTCATATATTTCAGCCTCTCGACAATCATCGTACCTTGTCATTTCTTTTATTTTTTCGAGCAGCTCACGATAGCGTTTGTTTTGTTCCGCTCTCTGTTCATAGGCTATTTTGTTCTCTTTTGCTATAAATCTAAGTAGTTTGTTTTCTCTTTCTATTTGCTCCAACCGTTCTTTACTCATTCCGATTCCTCCGTGTGTGAATTTTTGTGACTAATAAGTTCGTGGATGCGTCGTCTGTAAGGTGCTGTAATTATGTTTATCAACCATTGTGGGTTGCGAATAATCATTTCTTCGAGGATATAAAACCCCTCGCATCTATCACAGTTACTGCACTCCATATGCCCGCTATAATCGCCCATATACACGCTAAACAAATCCTCGCCGCAATGCGGGCAGTATTTAAAATTAATTACATCACTTTCGTCAAATACATAGTGTCTCATTATTACTCTCCCCCCTTATAACCATTCACTCAATTTGTCGTAATCCTCCGTAGACATTTCCGCCTGTTTGCCGCGCTCATCCCACTTTTCTTTCGCCGCCTGCTCCGCCTCTATTCGCTGTAAAATATTGCGTCGGTACGAGTATAGGAATCCGAAATTAGTGCCAGGGTATTGAGCGGTAGGCTTGTACGACTTAAAGCCCTCGTCGATAAACGCCTTGACCGTCGCCTTATTATGCGTACCCTCTTTCGTCCGAGTACCGATAAGCCTGCCAATCATTCCTTGCTCGGTCGCCCACCTGCCTCCGAATGGTACGTACTCGCATCCGAATAGCTCGCGGTGCTTGTCCCGTAAATATTCCGTGAATGTCGTCGTGTTCCAGTCCTCGATATTTCTCGCCCGCCAGTCGTTTGCTGGCGGTAGTTTTCGCGTAGTCTTTTTAGTCATTCGTATCATCCTCCTTAAAAAATTCCGCTGCACAGTCTTCACAAAAATATGATCCGTAATGTGTTACCGGCTTATCGCACTCTACGCATAGCCCGTCCCTGCTCTTATCATCCGACATATCCCGCACCTCCTTAACAATATTGCCTACCGCTTGTAAAATCGTCTTAATGCCTGCCATATATTAGCCCCCTTGTAAAATGCGTTTAAATGCGTTTTAAAGCGTGTTTTAAGATCGTTCGATAATACGTCTAGTTATCGCCCAAAGCTCGCTTAAATACGTTATTTAGCCCGTTATTATGGCTGATGCGTAGGCAAATATTAACGATAGGATAAATAATACAAGCATAACGTAATCCTCCAATTTGTATCGCATGTGTATCGCCTCCTTGCCGCGCGTCCGGCGCGGAAAACTTTTTTATTATTAATTTTTTGAAAGGAAATACTTGCCGACATATACACCTAAGAGATAACTTGTTTATATCCAACTATATCTATATACGGAGATAAACATAATGGCCGATTCCGACGAATGCGCAAGCATGAGTCGGTATCTTTTCTATGGTATAGTAATCTATGGTAGTCTATGGTATAGGTATTATCATTTTGATAACATATAAGCATTATCATTTTGATAACATCTAGCACTTTATCAATTTGATAATTTAGACAACGTTTTATAATTTACGGCATACCACATTGTCCTATCATAAGATCGTTTATTATAGTTGCCGGTAATAATTAAGTCGGCGTCCTTTAGTCGTTTAAATATCCGAACTATTGTCGGTCTGCTCCAAAACGGAAATTGTTTTTGCCAGTCGTCATAAGAGTTATAAACCCACTTGCGGCCGTCTATCTCGTTATCACTAATTGTCGATAAAAAGTGTACTTGCTGTAATACGATCGCCTCGTTAAGTCCGATTTTAGTGGCTAAAGTCGGCGGCACTAATAAAGGCCTCTCGTTTATAATTAGCTTGCTCATAGTCGGGCAATCACCTCCCTACTACATATCCCCAAAAATGTTATAAAAATTGGGACATAAAAACATAAGTTTAAATTTTCGGAAAATACAATCGATTGCAAAACGACGACATGCTGATATATAATTGGATAAAAAAGGAGATGGTATTATGAGGAAAATCGAAGTTGTTGAGGTGGAGTTACCTAAACTAAGGATAAAAGACGTAGTCAAAACGGCAGGAGGTCTGATAGGTCTGCTTATGGTAATCGTTGGCGCCATAATGCTGCCCACGATCATTTTAACATTGCCAGGCATTGGCTTATTTTTGACGGGCTTTTTAGTAATGTATGCGGCCGCGCCGAGCGCCAAGCTGACTTGCACGGCTTGCGGACTTGAGGCCAAGGCTAAGCTGCGGGCCAAAAACGTAAAATGCCCAAGCTGCGAAACCGTTATACCCCTACGCTGGATCAAGTCAAATAAAAAAGAGGCCGCGTAGGCCTCTAATTTTTTTTTTTTGCTTAAAAACGGAAATCTAAATTTTTAACGGGACTAAAGCGCTCATGTGCCTTTTTTACCTCGTCGCTAAACAAGTTGACATAACGTCTAACCATATCGAGCGACTTATGCCCGAGTATCTTTTGCAGCTCGAATATATTGGCGCCATTCTGCACGCTCATTTTAGCGAATGTATGGCGAAAAGTATGCGGACTACATCTTACGTTATCAATACCAGCCATGCGTCCATATTTCGCAATTCGACGACGGACGCTATCGCGATTCATTTGCTCGTCATATTGCGTAATAAAAAGCCAATCGACGGGCGAATCGCCTCTTGCCTGCAAATAATTACGTAAGATTTGACCAACTTGGCGCTGAAAAGGGACAAGCCTCGGCTCGCGGTTTTTGCCGTTCAGCAAGATTTGGCGGTCATTAAATCGGATATCATCGACGGTAATCTCGCAAAGCTCTCGTACACGGGCTCCGGTCTCTAATAACGTAGTCATAATCGCAAAGTCGCGATAGCCTATAAACGTCTTTAGGTCGGGCTGCGAAAGTATGTCGAACAACTGCTCGCGGCTGAACGTTTCGACCGGACGAGCCTCCGCCTTATATATCGTAATATCTTCAAAAGGACTACGGCTAATAATTCGCTTCTCTGTCGCCCAATTGAGAAAGGCGCGCAATGCTCGCAGGCCAGCGTTCGTTGTAGCGTGTTTGACGCCGTATTTATCTTGTCGATACCTAACGTACCCGCTACGGATTAAATCGGCTGTAATCGCCCTTAAATTAGTTTTAAGACGCTGTTCCTCGAAGGATTGTCGGAATTTTCCGAGTTCTTTACGATAAAATTCGATTGTGCCTGCCGCTCGATTTCGTTCGTATTTAAGCACGTCCAAAAATTCGGCAAGGCATTCGTCAAAGCTATCGTCTCGTCCGGATATTTCTTCCGTATTGAAATCGACCGTTTGAAATTGTCGGGATTTGCCGCGTCTGATTTGCCTGTTTTTGCGCATAAAAATAGCCTCCTTTCTGCGATGATATTTCGCAAAAAGAAGGCCGATTAATCGTCAGGACTAGACCGCTAAAAATCGTCCGTCCCGTCCGCTGTCTTGAGCGCTATAAACCCGCGCCGTTGACGTAACGGAGAGCGAGGGATTTGAACCCTCGAGACCACGGTAGTGGCCTACGCGAGTTCCAGTCGCCATAAAATACTTTATCACGGGAAAAGACGAATGTCAAGCGCTAAATTCGGGAAATCGAGACGGACGATTTAACGCTGGTCTACAAGATTACGATACAGCCTTGTTTTGCGTCATCGCCCTTATTATAATACGACGGTAATTTAAGAAAGTCAATCGAAAAGGATAATTCGTTTATTTAGGCGATATCTGTCGCATATTTCCGTCAACTTTTTCGCTCGATATTCCGAGATGGTCGCCCATATAAGTTCGGGATTTCCGTTTAATAAATCGAAAATCCGTGCGTACTTTTTTATTTTGCCGGCATTTGTGCGCATGGTTTGACGATAATCTGCCTCGATAAATATCGGATTTTCCTCCCGCCAAAATACGGCGACAGCGATTAATTCGGTTTTTCCGCGGATTCTAACGGGTGTTTCATTCTGCCAAGACTTCGGCATATTTAACTTGATGTAGGCGTTATTACGTATGAGCGTATGATTTATCCTATCGCGGCTTAAATTGCCTCTATCGCTCGCTATTTGCTGTCTGCCCGCATGATTGACGAAATAGACCTTTGCCTCGCGCCATATACTCGAAATAAAAAGAATTTATTAAATAGCTTGACAAGTAATGATAAGTCATGATAAGATATATATATAGTTAGAAAATAAAGGAGGAAACAAAATGACAATAAGAGAATTTTTTAAGGTTTTAAAAAGGGAAGCAGAGGAATTATTAGAGGAAGGGTACATCGTAGGAATCCGATTTGAGGAGCTCGAAAGAAAAGCAGGCGACGTAATCACGGAAACAAGCCGACACAATCTCGACCGAGAGGACGAGCGAGACTTTCCCGAATATGGCACGGAAGAATATTTCGAACTATTCGAATTTGATGGCGTATCCGCTTATGACGTCGAGAGTTTCGAAAGAGTAGTTACGCCTCCATTCGGAAAAGAAAATTTTCTCGAGCGAGATGCTCAAAGAGAATTTCTCGCAAGCAAGGCGTACATCATTTACGGGGACGATACCGCAAATGAGGACGATGTTTTAGACGAGGGCGAGATCGTGATGGTCGAGCCGACGGTTCATAAGCGAATATTTTAAAAGGAGGAAACGATATGAGCAAAAAAGACGTAGCAATCCAAGTCAAACTAACGCGAGAGATGCGCGAGGAGTTCCAACGGGTAGCAGCCGACAATATGCAAAACCCGTCGGTGCTTATCCGATATTGGATCAAGAAATATATAGAAGAAAATAAAGAAAAATAAAAAAGGCTTGACATATCATGATGTATCATGATATACTTTTAAGTAGAAGGTCAGAGAGATGGCCAACAAAAAAGGAGGAAGATTAAATGGAAAGATTAACAGTAGTTGTACAGGATGATTTGCAGGCAATTAAGGCAGTGGAGGTAAGCAACAAGGAACAGGCAAAAGAGACAGCGGAAAGGCTAGCAAAGGAACATAACGACAAGCAAGTATTTATCGAGTACTTTAGAGAGTCAGACGGACAACGAGGATACATCAACAAAGACGGATTTGCACTAACAGGTAAAAGTTGGGCATAAAAATAGGGCGGTTGATCGGACCGCCCCACCCTTTCCGTATCGGAAAAATTTTAAACTTAATTTCAATCCACTCACTTAATGGTGAGACAAACCGAACGGAGTCGGTAAATAAAAGATAACATATCGACTCCTAAAAATCAATAGGAGGAAATAAAATGATTTTAACTTATAACGATCGGCATGTTAGGGACATTAAATTTGATGAAAGTTTGAGCGTAGAGGAGGTTATCGAGAATATCGACTTAGAAGAAATTAGAGACGTCCTTGGTTTAGATAATTTAGATAATAGTAAATTTAAGTTAATTGCTTTATCTAATAAAGAATGGGTTGGTAACAAGTACACGGTAAAAGTAAGAGTTAATGATATGAGTATATATAAAGGGCTTAAAAACTATGTTATTGATGCGGTATATAAAGAAAAACCTGACGTAATAGTGGGCGGTGGATTTCCGCAATTTACGGAACAAGTGATAGAAGCAATAGAAGAACTTAAAAGTGAAGATGTTGATGAGTGGGTGGAAAGACGATTAAAAGAAAATGAGGATTTTATGAGGAGTAGATGGCCTTTCCAATAAAAAAAGGCGAGTGATCAGCCTCGCCCCACCAACCCCAAACACCACGCCAAAAGGCGACCATGCAATTAAGCAATATGGAGTCGGTAAATACATTATAATAAAAGGAGAATGTAAAATGATTAAAGTAAAAAACGATTGGACATGGGTAGTAGAAAGAGTCAATCGGGAGTTGAACGGTAATACGGAGTTAGAGGAAAAGGTTTATCAGTACATGGACGAAAAAAACATTGACTTAGATAGAGTTAAAGAAATGTATCAAGACGGAATAGAGCATGGTGAGGAAAACGGAAAGTATCTAACTTTTGAAAATTGGTTTAATGAATTTACTAATTAATAAGATTTAAAAAATGAAACAGGGAGAGGGAGCAGGCGATAAAGCCTAGCTCCTAAAGTAAAAATTAGGAGGAAAAAGAAATGGGAGTGTTATTTTGAAAGAAGAGTTAAGAAAATCAAAAGAAAGGGAAAAACATTACAGAGAAGCCCTTAAAGAAATAAAATACATCTCCAGTCACAGCAACAAAAAAGACGAAAGACTAGAGATGATCCAAAGAGTAACAACAGTTGCATTAAATACATTTAAAGAGCAGGCATAACAGCCCGCTCTTTTTTTGTTTTACAGCAAATCAGACTTGCGTACCCAGCTGTACAACTCTTTAATAAGCACATCGTTTTTGCCGACTTGCTGAATTGTGTACGACTTGTTTTTGTACTTGCTCGGGATCGTCACGTTTGCCCGACTATATTTTTTAGCGGACTGTTTAATCTTAACCTTTTGGCCAACTTTAAATGATTTTTTAGGCTTGGTTGCTTTACTGTTTGTCTTTTTGCCACGTAAAGCATTTAACAGACGTGTATTTTGACTTGCTGTACCTTTATAATTTTTAATCCCGTGCTTAGACGCTAGTTTTTTGCGGTGTGCAAATGATGATGGTTGTCCGATAGATTTTAGGTAATCAACTATACTGCCGCCTGTATATGTCGATTTACTTGATGATTTAGTAGTACTTGATTTAGTCGTTGTTTTGTTTGTTTTTTTACGTAAATTAAAGTAACGAGCAATAGCATCAGCTATATTTTTGCCTGCTCGGTTTAACACTTTATTGTCACGTAACTTTTTGATGTCAATCGTGCTATCCATAAAACCGCCCTCGATTAAAATGGCGGGCATTCGAGATTCTCTTAACATATGGAAATTAGCGCTCTTGATACCTCTATCTCTTAATCCATATGCTTTAACAACACTTGGATGTATCGCTTGAGCAAGTTGCTTTCCTTTCGTTGACCCAGGATAGTGATAGGTTTCTGTTCCCGTCCAGTTACCCCATTTGCCCGTGTTAGCATTATGGTGACAGCTAACAAGAATGTCTGCATTAGCGTTGTTTGCCTTGTTTGTACGCTCCCTCAAAGGCACATCACGTTTACCAGTCGGATCATCTAATCTTACGGTTTTAACACCTCTATATTTTTTAAGATTATCAATAATTGATTGAGCAACAATAGAGTTAAAGCTCCACTCTCTCTCATCGTCCGGTGTACGCTTGCCAGGTGTATTAATCCCATGCCCTGCATCAATAGCAACTACTTTTGTCATTACTTATCATCTCCTTTTAATGTATCAACTGCCCTACGTAAAACATCGGGAATAGGTAAGTCCGTCTTAGCTGCTGTTTCCAAAATACTCAAAAGCTCGTTAGCAATGTAGAAAAAGATAACCGTATCCCTAATGAGTGACTTGTCACCAATTACCATATCCACGTGATGGGCTACCGCAACAAGTACTAAAATAGCGACCTTTTTAGCAATCCCACGAAATCCTATGCGACTATTTAACTCTCCGTATGCACCTGCCACAAAGATAGCAAATACATAATCTAATACGATAAACATCACTAAAGTTTGTACCAATGCAGACCAACCTCCCCATAAAAAAGAGGCTAGTCCGCCTCCAAATCCAACAAGTATTTTTATTGCATTATCCAACTTTAAACCTCCTCATAAAAAATAAGCCTACTCGGCTTTTTCTTCTTTCATCTCTTTCAACTGTTTATTTAGTTCGTCGTTCAGCGCCTGTTCTTGCGCTAATTGTATTTCTAAATTGGCGATTTTACTCGCTAAACGACCAATAACTTGATTAGCGTCCACATTTACATTTCGATTCAATTTCGTCAATCCTTTCTTTTAAATCTCTTACAATCGGTAATAATAAAGTCCAAAGCCTTTCATACTGAACACCGTCAACATTCCCTTTATCGTCATAGGTAACAAACTCACCTAATCCTGCTTCTTCTACTTCCTCGGCAATTAAGCCCGGAATTCTTTCAAGGTGTTCTACCTCATCAAAACTTACTTTTTCGCCATTATATTGTCTGGTTAATAGCTCAGCAATTTCTTCTGTGTTTTTCTTATCATACCAACTTTTAGGACTTAATTTTAAGATGTTATAAGGATCTGATTTCACGTCTTCTATTGCGAGTTTATAGCGTTTGGAAGAAGATACAAATCCAAACCTTCCGGTAGTAGCTCCTACCGCTGCACGACCAGCCCAGGTAACAGGATTATCTCTAGTAGGAATTGATATGATTTCACCACTGTTATTTAATTGAAAATCATCTCTATAGCTACTTTTATTGTTGTGACTTCTTATTGTAAATACCCTACCGGTCGCCCTATTTCCGTAAATGTAAAGGTAACCATTATTCGAGCTCTCCGAAATCATATGCCCACTTGGAAATTCAAGTGCGTTAGATGTGCCCGATGCATTTTCTAGTTTGAGTGAGCCAGAAACATCTACGTGCCCATTTAAATCTATATCGTACGCCACTATATCTATCCACTCATAGCCCTCATAAGAAAAAATACTTAACCATCCGCTGTCCGACAAACTAATTCCGCTT
>Ga0209487_1000418_pt1 | contig 39044 bp, 34 predicted proteins | sample Poulit2012_FD_187524 | JGI IMG/M metagenome (GOLD analysis project Ga0209487, IMG submission 187524) | Agricultural soil microbial communities from Georgia to study Nitrogen management - Poultry litter 2012 (SPAdes) (version 2) | ecosystem: Environmental > Terrestrial > Soil > Agricultural land...
ACGGGTTCTGATTTGTTAAGAAGTCGTGACCAGCATGAATGTTCAGAAGTCGTGTAGTCGTGACCATCGTGATGATGTTCAGAAGTCGTGACCAACGTGAATGTTCAGAAGTCATGTAGTCGTGACCAGCGTGATGATGTTCAGAAGTCGTGACCAGCGTGATGATGTTCAGAAGTCGTGACGCAGCATGATGTTCAGATTCCGTCCCGGCATGGGTGCATTCCGGTTCTCCACCCGACTGAGGTGGTCCCGGTAGGGTTCATTAAACAGATTATCCAGCCGCAGGGCAAGCTGCCACCCGCTACCGATACGGTACCCGCCATCAAAGCCGGCCAGCAGATAGCCGTCCGTCTGCTTCTCATTGGGTGCCACTCGATCCTGGCGGTTCACCAGCGTCACACGCGGCCCCAGATGGATTGGCCCTGATTCCCACATCAGGTTCAGACGAACCCTGAAAGGCGGCATGAAGGCGAGATAGCGCTGGTCCCCGCCCCGCTCTCTCCCATACACTGCATCCACACCCAGACCGGCACTCAGCTGCCGGTTCAAACGGAGATCACCCTGCAACTCGAAACCGTAGAGCAGCGCATCCTTAGACCGGTACTCGAAGACCGGCAAGCCCGACGGCGCATGAACCTCACCCGTTGGGGCAAAGTCAACGTAGTTGTCGATCCGGTTCACAAACAGGGAGAGCTCTCCGCTGAAGCGGTCTGATCTGTAGTCGAAGAAGATGTCTGAACCGTAACTGATCTCGCTCTTCAGATCGGGGTTGCCGATGTCGTAGGACCCGGCCGCCATGTGAGCGGCCATGGAGTAGAGCTCCTCAATGGCGGGTGTCCGATAAGCGCGCGCCATCTGGAATCCGGCGTTGAACAGATCTGTCAGCCGGTAGTTCAGGCCGAGTGCTCCCGAGAAGATCAGATCCGTGCGGTCCTCAAACTGAGAAGCGTCGGGAAACCGCTCGTTGGTCTTTACCCGCACCCCCTGTAGCTCCGCCCGGGCACCGGTCAGCAGTGAGAGCCTTCTGCCCAGACTCAGCTCCTCATAGAGGTAACCGGCCAGAAAGTAGCCGTCAGCATCGGGAGTCAGCGCCTCATCCCCTCCCACGCGGATGGCGGATCTGTTGTAACTGAGACCAACCGCCCCCTCCATGGCACCGACCAGTCGGTGTTGCAGGACCAGGGAGCTGCTCACCATCTGCTGATCAAACGTGATATCATTTGCCTCCATCCATCCGGCCCGGGCCGGCACTCTGGTCGCGGCCACCTCGTCGTGCCCGTAGTCACTATAGTGCAGACGGAGCTCCGCCTGATCGATAAAGCGGCCGATCTGCCAGCTGGAGATACTCTGCAGGTTCACCCGATTCATCCGGATCTCGATCGACTCCAGCGGGTCGTCAACTGCCTCCGGCAAACCGTAGGTATAGTCCATTCCGGACAGCGCCAATCCCGTCTCAAATGAACCTGAGCGGTACCCGTAGCCGGCCCCATAGCTGATGTTGTCGAGAGCCGTGTCCGGGAGCCTCCCCTCGGGCGTCCGGATATCGCCGCCATGACGGTAGATCAGCCTCCCCGTTGCAGCCATGCGATCATCTCCGTGCTGTGCCTGAATCAGACCCGCTCCCATCCGGTTCATTGTCGCCAAATGCGTCGCCACATTGCCACGGGTCCCCGCGTCCCACTCCTGCGGCATATCGTAGCTGAACATATTGACCACCCCACCGATCGCACTCGATCCGTACAGGAGACTGGCTGGACCACGAACCACCTCCACCCGATCCATGGAGAGGGGATCAAGGGCCACCGCATGGTCAACGGCGGTAGCCGAGAGATCCCCCATCCTCTCGCCATTCTGCATCACCAGAACCCGGTCCCCATCAAAGCCGCGTATGACCGGTCGCGCCGGGGCTGAACCATAAGACCGTGTCGTGACCCCCGCCTGCCCATCCAGAATCTCACCCAGACTCGGTGCCGCCTTCTGCTGAATCATCTCGGCATTCATCGCCTGCGCCGGCTGATAGCGTGTCCGCCGACCCAGAGGAGATCCGGTCACAATCAGACTCTCCGACTCCAGAACCTGCTCCGTCAAGGGAATGATCAACGGTGAATCCGCCGGATGCTCGACGGTGACAAGTTCAGTATCATAACTCACGTGGCGGATCCTCAATGTATAGACACCCTCTGGCAGGTTTTCGAATGTGAAACCTCCCTCTACATCAGTGAGCTGCCCTGCTCCCCTCTCCACGACCTCAACCGTTGCACCCGGCACGCCCTCCTCTGTCACTCTGTCCTGGACCTTGCCCTGCAGTCTCTGCTGCTGAAGACTTGTGCCTGGGCCTGGGCTTGAGCCTGTGGGAAATGGTGTACCTGGGCCAGTACTTGTGGGAGATGTTGTAGCTGAACCTGTGCCTGTGCTTGTGCTTGTACCTGTACCTGTGCTTGTACCTGTACCTGTGCCTGTCGGAGATGATATACCTGTGTTTATGGGAGGTACTGGATTTTTATTGCTTTGGGATAATGTATTTACGCCTGTGGGAGATGTTGTACCTGCACCTGTCCGGAAGTCAGTCAGCAAATTATCAGAAGGTACAACTCCCAACGAATGACAGGCCAGAACGACGACTGACGAGAGATGAAAAACAAGCAAAAAGACCAATGCAGACCCGCCCCCCCGAACGGATCTTGAACGAATACAACTTCTACTCACTCCGGAACAACTACCCTCACCGTAACTACCACCCACTCCGGAACTACCACCCTCTCCGGCACACCCGTCCGAAAGCTTCATCATACATTTCTTTGGTTTGTTGTCTTCCTGTCTGCTATTCGAAAAACTGCTGTGACTCAGAGGTGATTCACCAGCAGTACTTCTTGAATATAAAATAATTTAGCCTCACCTAAAATTTAATTTAAGCTATTCATCCCCATCAATTATAGAACACAGCTCCGGCTATTTATAGTGCATTACCGGCTATTAATGCGTATCAATAGTGTGACTGTGGAGAGTCATGACGTCTTACTAAGTGGATAGTTCTCAATGGAAAACGCTCGCTAATATATCATACACTATCAGTATAGTTGAAGCAGCTGTAGAAATAGACAGCATACGTCGAGAAGAAGCAGTACATCTGGCACGTAAGAAAGGCAGGCAGTACAGAACCGAATAGACGCCGTGAAAAGGGGATGCCGGCGTCAGGAAGATTTTGCGGAGAAAGGGAGCCGGCAAAACCGCGGCAGCAGCCCTCCAAACCGGCTCGGACCCAAAGCCGGTCAGAATCGCAGCGAAAGATAGGAACAACGAAAAGCAAAGAGGCGAAAAGGACCCTTGGAGGGGTGCAGCGGGAGGGCCGCGAACGGCAGCAAAAACTTCCCGCCAGGGGGCTTTTGGTTACTTTTGTCCCCCCACAAAAGTAACACTAGCCATGTATCATATTAAACACACGGTTCATCCGCGGCAGCCATCGCTCACCATCCCAGGAGAAGTAGATAATGCTGGCCTTGCCAACCAGATGATCCTCCGGAACAAACCCCCAGTAGCGACTGTCCTCACTGTCGTCCCGGTTGTCCCCCATCACAAAGAAGTAGTCCATCTGGATCGTGTATCGGTTGGTCTCCTCACCATTGATGATGAACGTCTCTCCGTCAAACCGGACACTGTTCTTCTCATATCTCTCCAGAATATCCTGATAGAGGTGCCAGTTCTCCGGTGTCAGAACCACCTCCTGCCCCTCATAGGGCACAACCAGCGGTCCCATATTATCATGGTTCACAAAACCTCTGGAAAAGTTGAAATCACGGCGGCTGAACTGGTTGTAGTCCTCCGGAAGGATAAACGGCTGAACAGTGCTGACCTCATCCCACGACTGGATCTCAGCGGCAGTCGCTTCACTCATATTGATGATATACTGGTTATCTCCGCCACTCTGAACGATCCTCGCACCGGCATCACTGACCTTGGTCGGGCTCAGGCGGACCCGTTCTCGTGAGGCAACCTGATAGTGCTGCATGATGGTCTCGGCCCTCTCCTCACGAACACCATCTATGTAGACCCATTTATCCCGGATTTCGAGCTCGTCACCCGGCATACCCACTGCACGTTTGATATAGTTTGTCTTGGCTGAAACAGGTCCTGTATCGATAGGATAGTTGAAAACGATGATGTCATTCCGCTCCATATCCATGAAACCGGGAAGGCGACTATAGGGCAGATTCAGACCGGGCACATAGATATCTGTAAAAGGGATGGAGACGGTCATAGGCGTTCTCGCTCCGTAGGCCATCTTCGATACCAGCAAAAAGTCACCTGTGAGCAGCGTATTCTCCATAGAGGGCGTCGGAATGCGATAGGCTCCAAAGAAGAACATTCGCAGGATGATTGCAGCTATTGCCGCAAAGAGAAAGGCATCAAGCCATTCTCGTGCCCAATGTTTCGCTCTCCTCTGGTCTTCGCTCTGCTCACTTCCGGCGCGTTTTCTCCGGGTGGCTGTGGTGGACTCTTTTCGGGATGATCTAGTTTTAGCCAAAGTTCTGTAGTGTTACTTGTGGCAGCATGCTGTGAAAGGAGCATGGCTGCAGATTATGGTGCGGCCGGAGGATAATAATCGGGAGCCTTCAGTCTGTCAGGTTCCAAAAAGTCAGGGTCCAAAAAGTCAGGTTCCAGGGTTCAGAAAATACAAGAGAAATTTCACGTAACTGAACTTGAAAATGCTTCAGAAATCAGGGCGCTCAATGGGTTCACGCGTATATTCACCATCTCTGTACTCCACCCTGTACCACTGCTCCCGTTCAGGCGAGAAAAAATAGTCACTGTACGAAGCCGGTTCCAGATCAGCATCCATCAGCATTCTCGTCAGTGTCCGTTTGACCTGTGGCATCATGTCGACGTAGCGGCTGGCACCCACATAGACAAGACCGTTCTCAAACGGCCCGTCCAGATCGAGGATCATCATCGGGATCTCTTCATCAATGACGAACCAGTATTCAAACTGGACCGCTTTTCCCGGCCGGAAGTTCTCTTTGATCAGATCTGAAATGGTCTGGGTCGGATCCCCGAAAACTGCCTGAAGCCTGGCCCTCAGCTCAACAGTCGGAAGGCGGTCTATGGTCGTGGGGTTGTAGAGCCCCTGCCCTGTCCAGGCGATATTGCCAAACCGATTCTGAAACTGCTGACGCTCTGAATTGCTTACCGCTCTGATTTCGGGCTCTTCAAACTGAGCAAATGCGGTTTCGCTATGTGTTAAAAACAGACATATCAGAGTGAACAGCAGAGAGAAAAGTGGAGTGGTTTTTCGTCGCATACCTCAGATCCATGAATAAATGTGTGAACAATGTACTATTTCTTTCCGTACGATGCGTGGCATGGGGCGACGATGCGTGGCATGAGGCGACCTGTGACAAGTGTAAAACTACCAGTAGATCTACCGCTCGTCATCATCCATCGACAGGACAGCCAGGAACGCCTCTTGAGGGATATCGACGGATCCCACCTGCTTCATCCGTTTCTTCCCCTCCTTCTGCTTCTCCAGCAGTTTACGCTTCCGGCTGATATCTCCGCCGTAGCATTTCGCAGTCACATCTTTTTTCAGAGCCCGGATCGTATCCCTTGCGATCACTCTGGATCCGATCGCCGCCTGGACAGCCACCTCATACTGCTGTCGCGGGATCAGCTCCTTGAGCTTGGCGCAAAGTCTTCGCCCCAGATCATAGGCTTTGTCCCTGTGGGTAATACTCGAGAGTGCGTCCACCGGTTCACCATTCAGTAAAACGTCCAAACGGACCAGATCGCCTTTTCGGTATTCAAGAAGTTCATAATCCAGAGAAGCATAGCCGCGGGTATTGCTTTTCAGTCTGTCATAGAAGTCAAAAACCACTTCGGCCATGGGGAGTTCATAGGTGATCTCCACCCTGTTGTTCTGCATGAACATCTGGTTCACATAGATTCCCCGACGGTCCTGACAGAGCTTCATGATCGGGCCGATGTAGTCGGCAGGCGTGATAATGCTGGCCTTGATATAGGGTTCCCGCACCTCCTCGATCATCCCCACATCGGGCATCTCGCTCGGGTTGTCAACCAGCTTCTTGGATCTGGTCCCCTTGAAGTTGGTATAGACCTCATACTGAACGTTCGGGACCGTGGTGATGATATCGATATCGAACTCCCGGTCCAGACGCTCCTGTACAATCTCCATGTGGAGCAGCCCCAGAAAACCGGTCCGGAACCCGAATCCAAGTGCTTTCGAAGTCTCCGGCTGATACTGCAGGGAGGAGTCATTGAGCTGCAGCTTCTCGAGTGCCCCTCTCAGATCTTCAAAATCATCGGACTGCGTAGGGTAGATCCCGCTGAACACCATCGGCTTGACCTCCTTGTACCCCGCAATGGGCTCTGCCGCACGGTGCTCATTGTGAGTGATGGTATCACCGACCCTGACGTGCTGCAGTGTCTTCACACTCCCGATAACGTAGCCAACATCGCCGGCTTCCAGCTTGTCGACCGGCTCCTTCTTCAGCTTGAGATATCCGATCTCCTCAGCATTGTATTCATCGATACCGGTCGCCATGAAATAGATGTTATCCCCTTTCCGGAGCGTCCCCTCCATCACCCGGATATAGGCGATCGATCCGCGGTAGGTGTTGAAGATGGAGTCGAAGATGAGAGCCTTCAGCGGCTTGTCTGACTCTGTCGAGGGAGGAGGAATTCTGTTGACGATGGCCTCGAGCAGCTCATCCACACCGAGCCCCGTCTTTCCGGAGACCTGCAGAATCTCATCAGGATCGCAGCCGATAAGATCTACAATCTGCTGTGCAACCCCTTCAGGGTCGGCACCTGGAAGATCAATCTTGTTCAGTACCGGTACAATCTCAAGATCCTGCTCAATCGCCTGATAGAGGTTGGAGATGGTCTGGGCTTCGATTCCCTGGGCCGCATCGACAATGAGGAGAGCACCTTCACACGCTTTAAGTGCCCGGGAAACCTCATAGGCAAAATCGACGTGGCCGGGCGTATCGATCAGGTTGAAGATATAGGAGTTGCCATCCCGGGCCTGATAATTCATCCGGATGGCGTGACTCTTGATCGTAATCCCACGCTCCCGCTCCAGGTCCATATCATCGAGGACCTGCTCCTCCATCTCGCGCTCGGTTATAGTACCGGTGCGCTCCAGCAGCCGGTCGGCAAGTGTAGATTTGCCATGATCAATGTGGGCAATGATACAGAAATTGCGAATGGTGGACATTGGAAGGTGTTCAGGTAATTCAGAATGCAATCCAAAAATATACGAAGAAGCAACGCCCGTTGCATTCAATTGTTACCTGTCGATCCGGCGCACCCCTCGCTCAGATGCATAGATCTGCATCAAAAAGATGGAATGGCAGTGGCTCGGTCACCTATATCACTCACTTTCCGGATCAGGCAGCAGCAGGCTCTTTGGGCGCCCGGTTATCTACTGCAAGGCCTCCGCTTCCCATCAGAAAGAGGGAGAGGGTGATCGCCAGCAGTGCCAGATCGATGCGCAAGGCGCTCCAGCCGGCCGGTATCTTGACAAAGATCAGAGCTCCGACCATCACCAGAGCCAGAAGCAGTGCCGGAATCCGTATGCGGTAACCGATCAGCACCATGATTCCACAGACGAACTCTACCAAAGCAACCACCCAGGCCATCAGACTGGCAGCAGGAATGCCTGCCTCACCGAAAAATCCCTGAACCCCCTCGATTCCTGTGAGTTTACCCCATCCTGCAATTATAAATATAGCTCCTGTCACTATTCTCAGAAGCAGTAAAGCTATATCTCCATTACGGGAACGTACATTTATTTCACTCATGATTATATGGATTAGTTGACCTTGTCACACTTCCATATAATGCAATAGTCATTGATAGTCAAGAGGTTCAGCAGATAAACAAACTACTCTTCTACCGGACTCAACAGCTCGACGTGGAACCGGAAACCCTCCTTTTCCGCTGTCAACTCATCGTAGATTTCACGGATCAGCCCGAAAACAACCTCGGTATCTCCCTTGACAGTGGTTGAGAGATAGTTCACATCCACCTCCACGTCGTGCTGTGCAACGAACTCCAGCAGATCCTGCACTTTCTCTGTGGGGTGTTCGGTGTAGAGAGGGATATAGGTGAATTGTGCAATGGTTTTCATAAATACTGCTGTTGAAACGTTCTGTAGTGAATAGATACTTAATGAATACTGCCGCACGATACTGGCGGGCAATTGCCCAATATAGCAACGTTTGATGTGAGACCTGAAACAAAATTTTGCAGAGGATTCACCCGTCAATTATCCGTTTAATGGCATAAGTATCCCCAATACCTTTATATTCCAGCCTGTGAAACCGGCCGGCATTCATATGGATCACCGCACACTACCTGAAGGCTTTGCATAACGCTCCTCTCTACGACCATACTGTCCGGACTTTTTCAGCCCGATCCAGAGTCATCCATTTTGAATGGGAATCACCTTTTGAAATTTTCTGAACCTTTTACAAACCGTTTTTCTGAACCAGACCTTGTGAACGGTCTCTCCGGAACGGGCTCTGCAGACAGTTTCAGACCCAGTGCTGCATCCGGTCTCTCTGAACCTGCTGCAAACTGTTGTCTGAACCAGATCTCACCCTTCACTCTCCTGAACCACACGCCCCTCACCTTATGAGAACCAATGACTCCTCTGCACTTCGAATCGCCGTCCAGAAGAGTGGCCGGCTGACTGACAAGACGCTCCGTCTGCTGGAAGGCATCGGCCTCAAGTTTGACGACTACAAACGCAGCCTGCTGGTCAAATGCCGCAACTTTGATGTGGAACTGCTGCTGCTCCGTGACGACGATATTCCGGAGTACGTGGCCGACGGAGTCTGTGATCTTGGGTTTGTCGGAGGGAACGTAACAGCTGAAGACCGTGCCGATGTCGCCATCCTCCGTGGACTCGACTACGGCGTCTGCCGGCTCTCTCTCGCTGCCCCGAAAGAGGGTTCCATAAAGAGTGTTGAGGATTTTGATGGGAAAAAAGTGGCGACCAGCTACCCGAACCTCACCCGCAGTTTCTTTGAAGAGCGAGGCATCAGGATCGATGTGGTCACACTCTCCGGAGCGGTAGAGATCGCACCCCGGCTGGAAGTGGCCGACGCCATCAGTGACCTGGTCTCATCAGGCAACACGCTGAAAGCCAACGGGTTGGTGGAGATCGAGACCATCTACAACTCGGAGACAGAGCTGATTCAGACCAACAAGCCGCTCTCTGAAAAGAAGCAGAAACTGATCGACAAGATCCTGCAGCGCATGGAGGGGTATCAGCAGGCCGAAAGAAGTCGTTATATCATGATGAACGCTCCTGAAGATGCAGTACCGGCCATCCGGGAGATCATCCCGTCATTGAAGAGCCCGACCGTAGTCCCTCTGGCAGATGAAGGGATGGTCGCGATCCATACGGTCGTTCCCTATGACACATTTTGGGATGTCATGGAGAGGCTGAAGGCTGCCGGAGCGTCCGGCATCGTGATGCTTCCGATCGAAAGCATGATCGCCTGAGCGGATCACTCACCTCTCCAGTCATCGAACACCATGAAGAACTATATACTCAGTGAGCTGGACAGTGAAGCGCTGGACCGGCTCTGCCGCCGCCCCCGCCTCGACTACAGCGCCATACTTCAGCAGATTGAACCGGTACTTTCGAACGTGGAGAGCCAGGGTGATGCGGCTATCCGTCACTACACCCGTAAATTTGACGGTATAGAGCCTGATGAGATCTACATCGATCCAATGGCGGTGGAGGTCAGTCTCACCGATGAGGTGCGAAAGGCCATCGATACCGCGATTGCCAATGTGGAGCGGTTCCATATCGAGCAGATGACCGGGGATCTGGAGGTTCAGACGATGCCCGGTATCACCTGCAGCCGTGTCTGCCGTCCCGTGGAGCGGGTCGGGCTCTATATACCGGGGGGTTCAGCCCCCCTCCCCTCGACAGCGATCATGCTGGGCGTACCGGCCGCCGCAGCGGGGTGTCCGACCATTGTACTGGCTACGCCTCCGGATCAGAACGGACGCGTTCCGGATGCTGTGATCTACGTTGCCCGGAGGATCGGGGCGGCAGGTGTGCTGATCGCCGGAGGTGCGCAGGCAATCGCGGCACTTGCCTGGGGTACAGAGAGCGTTCCTGCAGTGGACAAGATTTTTGGCCCGGGGAACCAATATGTAACCGCAGCGAAGATGGCGCTACAGAACAGCGGGGCCATGGTGTCGATCGATATGCCGGCCGGACCGTCGGAGGTACTGGTCATTGCCGGACCGGATGCCGACCCCGATTTTGTCGCTGCCGATCTGCTCTCCCAGGCAGAACATGGACCCGACAGCCAGGTGGTACTGGTGACGTTGCCAGGATTTGACATGGCAAAACTGGAGCAGAGTCTGGGGCAGCAGCTGGAGCAACTCCCGCGGTCCGAGATCGCACGGCAGGCTCTCCGCCACAGCTTTTCTCTGGCGGCAGATCGCATTGAAGAGGCGATCGCCTTCTCCAACCGCTACGCTCCAGAGCATCTGATCATCAACCTGGAAGACGCCACCTCCTGGAGCGACGAGATCATGCACGCCGGGTCGGTATTTCTGGGGCCGTGGACGCCAGAAAGCCTGGGTGACTACGCCTCCGGGACCAATCACACCCTGCCTACCTATGGCTATGCCCGGATGTACAGTGGTGTATCATTAAGCAGTTTTCAGAAGAGTATCACCTTCCAGGAGGCGACCCGAGACGGGTTGCTTAGACTTGGCCCCACTGTAGAGACCCTGGCCAGTCTCGAGGGTCTGGAAGCCCACCGGAAGGCTGTATCCATCAGACGTGACAAGATCACATCAGAATCATGAACCGATTGAAAGTAACCGATATTGAGGCGATGGTCAGACCCAACATACGGGAGCTGACCCCCTATCGCAGCGCCCGTGACGACTTCGAGAGCGGACTGCTGCTGGACGCCAATGAGAATTCACTGGGGGCGCCGATGCGGCACGACAAGGCGCTCCACCGCTACCCCACACCCCTGCAGAACCCGCTTCGGGAGAAGATTGCCCGTTTCCGTCACATCGACAGAGAGAATGTCTTTGTCGGCAACGGCAGCGATGAGGCGATCGACCTGCTGATTCGCGTCTTCTGCGAACCTGGCCAGGATGAGATCATGATCACCCCGCCGACATACGGGATGTACCGGGTTTCTGCGAGGACGAATAATGTGGGGATTCGTGAGGTACCGCTCAACGAGAAGTTTCAGCCCGATCCGGATGCGATTCTCGAAGAGGCGGATGAACGCACAAAGATTCTCTTCCTCTGCTCCCCCAACAATCCGACCGGCAATGACTTTGAACGTAGAAAGGTGCTCAAACTGGTGGAGCTCTTTCCCGGAATCGTGGTGGTGGATGAGGCCTACATCGATTTCAGCAGGCAGGAGTCTCTGTCAGCCGTGGTTCAGCAGTATCCAAACCTTGTCGTTCTTCAGACTTTCTCCAAGTCTTTCGGCCTGGCCGGCATCCGCCTCGGTGTCGCCATTGCCAGCCCCACCGTGATCGGCTATCTGACCAAGATCAAGTTCCCCTACAACGTCAACAAACTGACGGCTGAAGCGGCGCTTGAAGCGTTTGGCCATATGGATCTGATCACTTATAACATCGACAAGATCATCGAAGAGCGTGACTACCTGATTGAGCAGCTGAGCCAGGCATCCGCGGTGGATCAGGTCTACCCCACTGACGCCAACTTTATCCTCTTCCGGATCCGGGATGCTGAACGGGTCTACCGGCTGCTGGCGGAGAGGGGGATCATCGTCCGGTACCGGGGCAATGAACCCGGCTGCGAAGACTGTATTCGCGTCACCGTAGGAATGCCTGATGAAAATATCCGATTTTTGAAAACATTGAAGGAGATCATACATGAACATTTGGATTGACAGCCGGTCTCTGGCCTCAGGCGAGGAGGCGTGGCTTCTGCCGGGTGCCATATATGGCCTGCAGCGGCTCAATGAGATGAACTACCCTCTGGCCGCAGACACAGGTTCTCTGACGGACCATCAACGTGCGATTCTGGAGCATGAGGGGATCGTGTTCGGGGAGTTCTCGCGGGACGAGGCCGATCTGGTGCTCTCTTCGAATCAGGAGGCTCTCGTACTGAAGCGTGTTGCCTCTGGTTCAGACAGTACTCCGGCAGCCACAGGTAGCGACTGGAACACGCTGATCCATGCATTTCTCTTCCCGCAACGGAAAGTGGCACGGGAGAGGAAAACGGGTGAGACCGACATCTCGATTCGCCTGAACCTGGATGGAACCGGGCAGAGCGAGATCGATACAGGGCTGAAATTTTTTGACCACATGCTCGACCAGATTGCCCGTCACGGACTGGTCGATCTGGCGATCCGCTGCAGAGGCGACCTTGAGATTGATGAACACCACACCATCGAGGATGTGGCGATCACCCTCGGTGAAGCGATCTGGGAAGTGTGCGGTAAAGACAAGACCGGAATTCAGCGCTACGGATTCCTGCTGCCGATGGATGAGTCGCAGGCAGAGGTGGCACTGGACCTTTCCAATCGCCCCTACCTGGTGTGGGATGTGGAGTTTCACCGGGAGTATGCCGGGGATTTTCCGCTGGACATGGCTGAACACTTTTTCCATACTCTGGCCATGAATTTGCGCGCCACCCTGCAGATCCGGGCGAGTGGTCGGAATGACCATCACAAGCTGGAGGCGATCTTCAAGGGATTTGCCAGAGCGCTGCGTTTTGCCGTCACCCGGACGGAGCGCTCCCGCGGCATTCTGCCCAGCTCCAAGGGGAAGTTATAACAGTGATGATTGGCATCATTAAAACTGATGATTTGCATCCTTAAATACGATGATTGGCATCCTTAAATACAGGGCCGGAAATACAGCCTCGGTATCCCATGCACTGGACCGGCTGGGCGCTGACCATGTGATCACCGATGATCCGGGGGTCCTGGAGACGGCTGAGGCGGTCATCTTTCCGGGTGTGGGGCATGCTGTCGCAGCGATGGCTGATCTGCGGTCCAGGGGGCTCGACAGCTGGCTGCGTGAGACCACGCGTCCGGTTCTGGGCATCTGTCTCGGCATGCAGCTCCTCTATGAGGCGACCGAGGAGGGGGACTGCCAGACCCTGGGAATCCTGCCCGGCCGGCTGAGAAAGTTCTCATCCGGGCAGGCGAAGGTCCCTCACATGGGGTGGAACCGGTTCGTCAGTATGAGGGCCCATCCGCTTCTTGACCAGCTGGACTCTGAATCCTGGTTCTACTACGTCCACAGCTACTACGCTCCGGTCGATGACGACACACTGGCTGCCTGCCATCACACCCTCGATTTCACGGCTGTGGTTGCGCAGGACAACTATATGGGGGTCCAGTTTCACCCTGAAAAATCGGGAAGCGCCGGAGAGCGTCTGCTGCGCAATTTTCTGGATATCGTCCGGCCCGGTTCTTCCAGGATACTGGATCGCACCGGGGCCAGATAACGTTGCCTCACTGTACAAAAATCCAACACTTTAAATCCACATCACTACATGAAAGTAATTCCTGCCATCGACCTGCTTGACGGAGAGGTTGTCCGGCTTTTCCAGGGAGACTATCAGCAGAAGAAGGTCTACCACAAAGATCCGCTTGAACAGGCCCGCATGTTTGCCGAAGCGGGGTTCAGCCATCTTCACATCGTAGATCTGAATGGCGCCCGCTCGGGAAAGTTCGTCAATCTCCCCCTCATCGTGGAGATGATCCGGGATCTTGGCATTACGGTTCAGACCGGAGGGGGTGTACGGAAACTGGCCGACGTGGAGAAACTCCTTGAATCGGGAATCAACAAGGTGATCTGCTCCTCTCTTCCTGCCAAGAGTCCAGATGAGTGGTTGCGTGCACTCCGCACATGGCCCGGCCAGTGCATCCTGGGGCTGGATCTGAAGGATGGCAAGATGGCCTATGGCGGATGGCTGGAGACCAGTGACCAGTCGATTCAGGAGGTCCTTGAACCGATGCTGGCAGAAGGACTCCGGGAGGTGCTCAGCACAGATATTTCACGAGACGGTACCCTTGAGGGCCCGAATGTGGAGCTCTACCAGTCGCTCCAGAACCAGTTTCCTGATCTGGCATGGATCGCTTCCGGCGGCGTCTCCTCTGTGGAGGACCTGGAGCGGCTACGGGAGATCGATGTCAGCGGCGTGGTGGTCGGAAAGGCCTACTACGAAGGCAGAGTGACGCTGGAGGAGCTCGCCAGACAGTCTGACTGATAAACTCTAATTTTCACCAGCCCAGAACCCATCTCCTATGCTGAGCAAACGGATCATTCCATGTCTCGATATCAAAGACGGCAGAACCGTCAAGGGTGTCAACTTTGTCGGACTGCGTGACGCCGGTGATCCGGTTGAACTGGCCGCCCGATACTCTGCCGAAGGGGCAGATGAGCTTGTCTTTCTCGATATTACCGCCACGCGTGAGAAGCGGAAAACCCTGCTGGACCTGGTCGAAAAGGTGGCTCGAGAGATTACTATTCCGTTCACCGTCGGTGGCGGTATCAGCTCCGTCGAACAGATCGGAGACATTCTGAAAGCGGGTGCCGACAAGGTATCACTCAACAGTGCGATCGTCCGCAGACCTGAACTGATCACCGACGCCGCCGGGCAGTTCGGTTCACAGGCGATAGTAGCTGCCGTCGATGCACGGCGTACAGATGATCACTGGGAGGTGTTTGTAAGCGGTGGAACTGAGGCAACCGGGCTCGATGTGCTCGAGTGGGTCCAGCGGACCGAAGAGCTGGGGGCCGGAGAGGTCCTGCTGACCAGCATGGATCGTGACGGAACCAAGGAGGGATTCGACATTGAACTGCTCTCCCGGGTGAACCGGAAGATCACCATACCCGTCGTCGCGAGTGGCGGGGCCGGTACAATCCAGCACTGTCTGGACGCTGTCCTTGAGGGCGGTGCCGATGCGGTCTTGGCGGCAAGCATCTTTCATTTCAGGGAGATCGAGATCCTGGATCTCAAAAGAGCTATGGAGCGTGAGGGGATTCCGGTCCGATTTCCGGAATCGGGCTGACGATTTTACACGATCTTTCTACCCCGGACACCCCACATCAGCATCCTGATACCCGATATTGCCAGCCTTTGGGGGTCTTCATATCTGTCCTGGTATTTCATATTCCGTCCGAGCTCTACACATCGGTCCTGGTACTTTATATTCCGTCCGAGTACTACATATCGCTCCTGGTACTTCATATTCCGTCCGAGTACTACATATCGCTCCTGGTACTTCATATCGGTCCTGGTATTTCATATTCCAACTTCATATTCCGTTCTGGTATTTCATATTTTGCCCCGGGTTCTCCCCCGGGTACTTATTAGTCTCCAGGTACTTTCCCTACTTCCGAATGATCACACTATCTTACGTATGAGCACACCATCAGATACCGGCAACACCAACCTCGATTTTCTTTCTGAACTCGAACTCCTTCTTCAGAGCCGCAAGCAGGAGATGCCCGAAGGCTCCTACACCACCTCTCTTTATCAGAAGGGAATCGACAAGATTGCTCAAAAAGTGGGGGAAGAGGCAGTTGAACTGGTGATTGCATCCAAGAACAGCGATGAGGAGGAGACGATCTACGAAGCCGCTGATCTGGTCTACCACCTGCTGGTGCTGCTGACAGAGAAAGAGATTCCGTTCGACCGTGTGCTCAGTGAACTGAAGCGCCGCAGCCGGTAGCTACTCGCCGGTCTCAAGTAATGATGTGAACCGGAAATGTGAACCGGTAGTGATGAGAACCGGTAATGATGTGAAATGACCGGCTTTAAAAGGAGTACTGGCTCACAACGATCCGCTTCAGGGTCAGCGAGGTCCATATGGCGCACTATGAACTGAGCGTCGAAATCACGACGGGTAATAAAGTGGGGAGTCGGGACCCAGTGGAAGGCCGAGCAGGATCCAGATGATCAGCACTATCGTCGTAAACAGACCGAAAGCGATCGAATAGGGAACCATCAGCGAGATGAGAGTACCCAGGCCCAGGTCCCTCTGGTACTTCTGGGCGAAGATGATGATCAGAGGGAAATAGGGGAGCAGCGGGGTCAGAATATTGGTGAAAGAGTCACCGACACGGTAGGCCGCCTGGGTGAGTTCAGGAGAGAACCCCATCAGCATCAGCATCGGAACAAAGACCGGTGCCATAATGGCCCACTTTGCCGACGCACTTCCAATAAAGAGGTTGATAATGGCTGTTACAAAGACAAAGGCGATGATCAGCGGGATACCACCCAGCCCGATCCCCTGAAGAAGTTCCGCCCCGCCGACGGCGACGATCAGCCCTAGATTGGACCAGTTGAAGAACGCGATCAGATGGGCTGCAACAAAAGCCAGAACGATATAGGCTCCCATACTGGCCATCGACTCGGCGGTCATCCGGGCGACATCCTTGTCACTGGTGATCTGTCCGGTCACCACACCGTAGACAATTCCGGGCAGCAGGAAAACGAAGAAGATGATCGCCACAAGACTCTGATAGAACGGTACCAGCCCCCCATCCTCTCCTCGCAGCGGCGCACCCTCCGGAATGACAAGAAAGGCGACACCAATCAGAAACAGGAGAACAACCGCGCCGGCCCATCGGTGACCTCTTCTCACCTCATCGGTAATGGTGTGCTCATCAGTGTCGATATCCTCCGGCTGATCCTCATAACTGCCTAGCCGCGGCTCCACTATCCGCTCAGTGACATACCAGCCTGCCGTCACCAGAACCGGAACCAGTGCGATCATGAGGTACCAGTTGGAGGCCACATTCACAAAATAGTTGCTGTCGACGATCTGTGCAGCCGGCTCGGTAAACCCCACCAGAAGCGGGTCCAGACTCGTAAGCAGCAGATTGGCACTGAAACCGGCAGATACTCCGGCAAATGCGGCAGCCAGACCGGCAAGCGGGTGCCGGCCGACACTATAGAAAAGGAGTGCCCCAAGTGGCACAAGCACCACATAGCCCGCATCTGCGGCGAGGCTGCTCATGACGCCGGCAAATACGATGGCCGCTGTGATCAGTGATGAGGGTGCCCCCTCCACAAACCGTTTCAGGGAAGTTGTCACCAGCCCCGAACGATCCGCCACTCCGATACCGAGCATCACCACCAGCACCATACCGAGAGGAGGAAACTCTGCAAACGTCTGCGGCATCTCACGGAAGATCCGCTGGATATTCTCTCCGCTGAACAGATTGACGGCATGGATCTCTTCACCGGTACCCGGATGGATGACGCTGATCCCCAGTGACCAGGCGATGACCGAGGTGACCATGACCAGAGCAATAATGATCACAAAGACCGTTACCGGATCAGGCAGGCGGTTGCCGCTGCGTTCAACCAGATCGAGCAGCCGATCTAGCATGCGGTTGAAGATGCCTGAACCTGAGGAGGGCTCCTCCGGGCCACCATCCATATCTGACGGCTGCTTGTCTGGTTCGTGCTCTTCGTGAGCCGGATCATACGGGTCTTTCGCCATCTGGGTCGGGTCAGTTAAGGGTCATTCAGAGATATCCACTTTTAGAGATATCTGCAGTATCTACAGGTATCTTCTCAAAGATGCAAGATGACTACCAACCATCGGTGATGCAGCCGCGTGAAGCTGACGAAACGGTGTAGGCGTACTTCTTCAGAATACCGCGTGTCCCAGACTGGTCAGGACGCTTCCACACTTTACGCCGCTCCTCGAGCTCCTCATCAGTCAGGTCCACATCCACACGTCGTTTTTCTGAATCGATAGTGATGATATCTCCCTCCTCGATCAGTCCTATCGGTCCGCCCTCCTGGGCTTCAGGTGTGACATGGCCCAGTACAAACCCATGTGTACCCCCTGAAAAGCGTCCGTCAGTGATCAGTGCAACACTGTCACCCAGTCCGGCTCCCATGATCGAGGCAGTGATCGAGAGCATCTCACGCATTCCGGGTCCGCCTTTCGGTCCTTCATACCGGATCACAACCACATCACCCGCTTTTACCTTGCCTGATTCGATCGCCTCCAGGCTCTCCTCTTCAGAGTTGTAGACCTTGGCTGGCCCAGAGAAGTGGGTACCCTCTTTTCCGGTGATCTTTCCAACACTCCCTTCAGGTGCCAGATTTCCGTAGAGCACCTCGAGATGTCCTGTCTTTTTGATCGGATCGGAGACCGGCATGATCACCTTCTGCTCCTCAAACAGTTCAGGAATATCCTGGACATTCTCCTCAAGTGTCTTTCCGGTAATGGTCATGCAGTCACCATGAAGGAAGCCTTCACGGATCAGCAGTTTCTGTACAGCGGGAACTCCTCCCACATTGTAGAGATCCTCCATAACATACTTGCCGCTCGGCTTCAGATCGGCCAGTAACGGGGTCCGGTTGCTGATCTCCTGGAAGTCATCGATGGTGAACGGAATATCAGCAGCATGGGCGATGGCCAGCAGATGGATCACTGCATTGGTTGAACCGCCAAGAGCGATGGTCATGGCTACGGCATTCTCCATCGATCGGCGGGTGATGATATCCCGCGGCTTGATGTCCTGCTCCAGAACGACCCGGATCGCAGCGCCCAGCTTGTGGCACTCCTCGACTTTCTGCTGATGGGTGGCCGGAATCGAGGAGTCGAACGGCAGGCTCATTCCCATGGTCTCGATAGCGGATGCCATGGTGTTGGCAGTATACATGCCCCCGCAGGCACCCGCTCCGGGACAGGCGTGATGCAGAACCTCCATCATCTCCCCCCTGTCGATCTCGGACGAGAGATACTGGCCGTAAGACTCGAAAGCCGATACAATATCGAGTTTGCGACCGTTCAGGTTTCCCGGTCGGATCGTCCCGCCGTAGAGCATGATCGAGGGCCGGTTCACACGTGCCATCGCCATAATGGATCCCGGCATGTTCTTGTCGCACCCTACCACCGAGATGTTGGCGTCGTACCACTGGGCACTCATCACCGTCTCGATGGAGTCGGCGATGATATCTCTGGAGGCCAGAGAGTACTTCATACCCTGCGTCCCCATGGAGATTCCATCGCTCACGCCGATGCTGTGAAAGACATAGCCGACCATGTCATTTTCCCAGACACTCTTCTTCACTTCGGCAGCCAGATCATTGAGATGCATGTTGCACGGATTGCCATCCCACCCGGTGCTCGCGATCCCCACTTGCGCCTTTTTCATGTCCTCCTCACTCAGCCCCGTCGCATAAAGCATCGCCTTGGAGCCTACTTGTGAATCTTTCTCGGTTAACCGGGCGCTATATTTATTGATCTTGACAGCCATTGTATCTTTATTATAAGTTGATATATTTCAGCGGGTTGATCGAAGCGGTAGACAGCAGAGGAGCTCCTCCTGACAGTCCGTCTGAACTGTTCCGGGAGTAGAAAATAAGAACATTATTTCTCCTTGACTACTAAATCATTCTTGGATACTTTTATTAATAGCGATAAAGCCAATTCAAATATCCATGGAATCAGCACAATCACACAATGCTTTCGCCCTCCCTGGGTCGGCACCTTTCGGCCGTATTGAAGGTGTTGTGTCGGCTAATTCAGAATCAGGGTCACCTGCAAAAGGTGTACAACCTGAGGTTATCGTTGTTGGAAAAGATCTGATTCCCGGTCTTCTCCTCGAGGCAGGAGCTCTTTCTGCCCTAATCTCCGGCACTCTAAACCTACTTCTAATTATTAGCTAGCCACATACGCCGGAGGTTAGAACTTCACTTCAAAAATTGAGCCCCTGTTTTTTTAGAAAGTTTGACCTCTGGCAAGGTAAACTATACTTTTTTCACGAGGTCACATGAGTACATCCCCCAATACCCAATCGCTCAAGAAACAAGGCAACAGAGAGGGTAGTGAAGCTTCGGCTCCCTACTCGGCAGATCCCAGGTTTTTGACTGGATCAGAGATCCTGATCCAGACCCTGAAGGATCTCAATGTGGATACCATCTTCGGTTATCCGGGCGGGGCTGTACTGCCCGTCTACGATGCGCTGTTTGATGAGTTCGACATCAACCATGTGCTCATCAGACATGAGCAGGCCGGGACACACGCTGCCGACGGCTATGCACGCGCGACCGGCAAGCCCGGCGTTGTGCTCGCTACGTCAGGTCCCGGGGGCACCAATACGGTGACAGGTATCGCCACCGCAGCCATGGACTCCATACCGATGGTCGTCTTCACCGGACAGGTCGCTACAGGGGTGATCGGCAACGATGCTTTCCAAGAGGCAGACATTGTCGGAATAACCCGTCCCATCACCAAACACAACTACCTGGTCAGGGATGTCAACGACCTGGAGAAGGTGATTCGGGAAGCGTTCCACATCGCGACAAACGGAAGACCGGGACCCGTTCTCGTGGATCTGCCCAAAGATATGCTCAACTCCACCGGCCGTTACACGGGCCAGCGGAGTGTCAATATTCCGAGCTTCAAGCCGGTAACCAGCGGTAACTACAGCCAGATCGCCAAAGCGGCCAAGATGATCTCTGAAGCAGAGAGACCGCTTCTCTATGCGGGTGGCGGAGTCATGCTGGGCGGTGCATGGGAAGAGCTCACTGCGTTTGCCGAGAGAATCAACGTTCCGGTGACCACCACCCTGCTGGGCCTTGGCTGCTTCCCTGAAAGCAAACCGCAGTCCCTCGGCATGCTCGGTATGCACGGAACCTGGACCGCCAACATGGCCACCACAGAGTGTGACCTTCTGATCGCAGTCGGTGCCCGGTTCGACGACCGTGTGACCGGACGACTCGACGGCTTTTCACAGAAATCGAAGAAGATCCACATCGATATCGACCCCTGTAATATCGGAAAGAATGTTGAAGTGGATGTCCCGATCGTTGGTGATGTGAAGCAGATCATCCCCCAGCTCGACAAACTGACCACCGAAGCTCCATCTATCGACGAGTGGTGGTCCACACTGCGTCAGTGGCAGAAGGAGCACCCACTGCCCGAAGCTGTAGGTTCCGGAAAGATCTCCCCCCAGAAGATGATCCGTGAGATCTCCCGCGTCACTAATGGAGATGCAATTATCACTACCGATGTGGGGCAGCATCAGATGTGGACAGCGCAGCACTACTCTTTCAACCACCCCCGTTCGTTCGTCTCTTCCGGCGGACTTGGCACCATGGGCTACGGATTTCCGGCCGCTCTCGGTGCAGCCTTCGCCTGTCCCAACCGGACCGTCGTCTGTGTGACGGGTGACGGCGGTTTCCAGATGTCCTCCTATGAACTGGCAACAGCTGTAGAGTATAAATTGCCTCTCAAGATTGCCATCATGAACAACAACTGCCTGGGTATGGTGCGGCAATGGCAGCAGCTCTTCTACAACAACCGATACAGCCACTCGATCCTGAAGCAGGGCAACCCCGACTTTGTCAAGATGGCTGAAGCCTACGGCGCTGTCGGTATGCGGGCAGAGACAGACGAAGAGATGAAAACGGTTCTTGAAGAGGCCATGAAGATCAATGATCGTCCGGTCCTGATGGACTTCCATGTGATCGAAGAGGAGAACTGCTACCCCATGGTCCCTGCCGGAGCCGCCCTTTTTGAAATGGTAGAATCAGACAAGGAGTCAAACAACTCATGAGTGTACAAGTAAATACAGACGTTGCACCCCGGCACACCCTCTCGGTCCTGGTGAGTCACAATCTCAACGCCTTCTCCCGCATCATCGGTATCTTCAGCGGGAAAGGTTTTGAAATAGACAGCATCAGCCTCGGCCCGGAGGCCGACCCCGGACAGGCCCGCATAACACTTACTACAAGCGGTGACGAGAAGGTGATCGAGCAGATCTGCAAGCTGCTCCACAATGTTGTAGATGTGATCAAGGTGACAGACCTGACGCACAAAAAGAGCATTGCCCGGGAGTTAGCACTTGTCAAGGTGGTCACCAACCCCAACAACCGCTCCGATATCATGATGATCGCACAAGCATTCCGATCCAAAGTGGTGGATATCAGTGGCGAGAAGCTGGCTTTTGAAGTAACCGGCCAGAGCGACAAGATCGATGCCTTTATCGATGTACTCAAGCCGTATGGAATCACTGAGGTCGCACGGACCGGATCCGTAGCCCTCAAACGGGAGTTCCAGAATACCAACTGAACCCTTTACGACATTATCTCTCTCTAACCTTAACAGACTAAATATCGATGCAAGCCAAAACCTATTATCAATCAGATGCTGATCCCTCCCTGCTGAAAGACAAAACGGTCGCCATCATCGGCTATGGAAGTCAGGGTCATGCACACGCCCTTAACCTGAAAGAGAGCGGCGTCAACACCATCGTCGGACTTTACGAAGGCAGCTCCTCCAGATCCGACGCAGAGAAAGCGGGACTCACCGTTTACAACACTGCAGAAGCTGCAAAGAGAGCAGACATTGTCATGATACTGATTCCTGATCAGCACCAGAAAGAGGTGTATGAGAAGGAGGTCGCTCCCAATCTGAAAGAGGGAGACTCCCTGGTCTTTGCACATGGCTTTAACATCCACTACGACCAGATCGTCCCGCCCGAGAATGTGGACGTCTTTATGGTTGCCCCGAAGGGTCCGGGACACCTCGTTCGCCGGGTCTACACCGAAGGTTCAGGCGTCCCCTGCCTCTATGCCGTCTATCAGGACTACTCCGGCAATGCAGCCGCCACTGCTCTGGCCTATGCTGATGCCATCGGCGGAACCCGGTCCGGAGTTCTTGAAACGACCTTCAAAGAGGAGACTGAAACCGATCTCTTCGGAGAACAGGCCGTTCTTTGCGGTGGCGTCAGTGAACTGATCAAAGGTGGATTCGAAACACTGGTTGAAGCCGGATACCAGCCTGAGATCGCCTACTTTGAATGCCTCCATGAGCTGAAGCTGATTGTAGATCTGATCTATGAAGGCGGTATCGAAAGAATGTACTACTCTGTGAGTGACACAGCCGAGTTCGGTGGCCTGACACGCGGCACACGCGTTGTTGACGAGAAGACCAAAGAGCGATTCCGTGCAATCCTCAAAGAGGTTCAGGACGGAACATTTGCCAATGAGTGGATCGATGAGAACAAGACCGGTCTGAAGAAACTCAGCGGTCTCCGCTCTGATCTCGGTGAGCACCAGATTGAAAAGGTTGGTAAAGAGCTCCGTTCCATGATGAAGTGGATCCCCAACGAGGACGAAACCGAAGCTGCTCAATAGATACCATGTCCAACACAATCCGAATATTCGACACCACCCTCCGTGACGGAACCCAGGGCGAGAAGGTCAGCTTCTCGGCCGAGGACAAACTCCGTATTGCCGAGCGGCTTGACCAGTTCGGCATCCACTATATAGAGGGAGGGTGGCCCGGATCGAATCCGAAGGACATGGAGTTCTTCGATCGGATCAAAGGCCGAAGCTTCCGGAACGCCCGCATTGTGGCGTTCGGGAGCACACGGCGAGCTGGAAATACACCTGAAGAGGACAAAAACCTCGCCGCACTGATCGAGGCGGACACACCGGTGGTCGCTCTCTTCGGGAAGACCTGGCTGCTTCATGTGAATGAAGCCCTCTGTATCGAGCCGGAGGAGAATCTGGAGATCATCCGCTCCTCCATCCGGTTTATCAAACGCCATGACAAGGAGCTGATCTACGACGCCGAACACTTTTTTGACGGCTACAAGGACAATCCGGAGTATGCCATCCAGGTCCTTCGTACAGCCGAAGAGGCCGGAGCGGACACGCTCGTTCTCTGTGATACCAACGGGGGTACACTTCCCGGTGATATCACAAAGATCGTCAGCGAGGTTCGAAAGCATGTAAACACACCGTTGGGCATCCATGCCCACAATGACGGAGAGCTGGCTGTGGCCAATTCAATGGCTGCTGTAGCGGCGGGTTGTACCCATGTGCAGGGCACTATCAACGGCTATGGCGAGCGGTGCGGCAATGCCAATCTCTGTTCGATCATTCCGAACCTTCAGTTCAAGCAGAACTACACCTGTGTGCCTGATGAGCAGCTGAACTCTCTCACATCTCTTTCCCGTTTTGTAAGTGAAGTGGCCAACCTCAATCCCGACAACAAGCTCCCCTATGTAGGACGGAGCGCGTTTGCCCACAAAGGGGGGATCCACGTCAGTGCTGTGATCAAGAACCAGCAGACCTACGAACATATCGACCCGGAATCGGTGGGAAACCAGCGTCGGGTTCTGGTCTCCGATCTCTCCGGAAAGAGCAATATCCACTACAAGTCCGAAGAGCTGGGTATCAAGCTCGACAAGCACGCCGGCAAGGTTCCCGGCATCGTCCAGAAGCTCAAACAGCTTGAGAGTGACGGATTTCAGTTCGAAGCGGCAGAAGCCTCTTTCGAACTTCTGGTGAAGCGGATGACTGAACCGTGGAAGAACTTCTTTACCCTGGACGGGTTCCGTGTGATTGTAGAGAAGAATAAAGCCGGTGTCTCACGATCCGAAGCGACCATCCGGATCAACTATAACGGCCAGATCGAACACACTGCGGCTGAGGGTAATGGCCCCGTTCATGCACTTGATCTGGCGATGAGAAAAGCGCTCCAGAAGTTCTACCCGGAGATCACCGACGTTCAGCTGCTCGACTTCAAGGTACGGGTGCTTAACGAGAAGGATGGTACAGGGGCCGGTGTACGTGTCCTGGTTGATTCAGGACGAAATGCAGACACCTGGAGCACCGTCGGAGTTTCAAGTAACATTATCGATGCCACCTGGCAGGCGCTGGAGGACAGCGTCAACTACTACCTGCTCAAAGAGGCCGATGGCCCGGCACCTGGTACGGAAGTGAGTGAAGCTGCAGATGGAACTGTAGACAGCGTCGGAGAGACCGGCAACAAACCGGTATCTGCAGCAAAAAAAAGAAAGTCACCAAGTAACGGCAAACGGACCGGAAGGACCGGGACGGAAGTCAAACAAACAGACACCATATAGAAAGGATTAATACGACAACATTCAGACAGATGAAACAGCAGATCAGCATATTCGACACGACCCTCAGGGACGGTGAGCAGTCTCCCGGATACAGTATGAACAAATCCGAGAAACTCAGAATGGCCCTACAGCTGGAGCGTCTGAATGTTGATATTATCGAAGCAGGATTCCCCATCGCCTCGGACGGGGACTTCGAAACAGTTCGTGAAATTTCAAAGCAGATCCGGAACAGCACCATCGCTGCACTTGCACGAACTGCTGAAGAGGATATCATGAGAGCTGCTGAATCCCTCGAAAGTGCAAAAAGATCACGGATCCACACCTTCATTGCGACCTCTGATATCCACATGAAGTACAAGCTCAAAAAGAGCCGCAGTGAAGTTCTTGAGCGAGCTACCAGAGCTGTTGAGCTGGCCCGGCAGCACTGCGACGAGGTGGAGTTCTCTGCGGAAGATGCCTCCCGCAGTGATCCAGATTTTCTCTACGAGATCTTTGAAGCCGTAATCTCTGCCGGGGCCACCATCATCAATGTCCCGGATACAGTTGGTTATGCCCTGCCGTGGGAGTACGGAGAGTTGATCGCCGGCATCCGCAAACATGTTCCCAATATTGATCAGGCGCAGCTGAGTGTGCACTGCCACAACGATCTGGGACTTGCCGTGGCCAACTCTCTTGAAGCGATCCGTAACGGGGCGCAGCAGGTGGAGTGCACCATCAACGGTATTGGGGAACGGGCCGGGAACGCCTCACTTGAGGAGCTGGTCATGGCGATAACGACACGCCAGGCCGATTTTGAGCACACCACCCGGATCAGGACACAGGAGATCTACGCTGCCAGCCGCCTGCTGGCCGAAATTACCGGGAACGGTGTTCAGCCCAACAAGGCGATCGTCGGCAAAAATGCATTCGCTCATGAGGCGGGAATTCACCAGCACGGCGTGCTGAACAACCCCCTCACCTATGAAATTATCACACCTGAATCGATCGGCCTGACCTCCAATCGTATTGTGCTGGGCAAGCACTCCGGCCGGTTCGCTCTGGGAAAGAAACTGGAGAGCCTGGGGTATCCGCTGGCCAAAGAAGAGCTGAACGAAGTCTACATCAGATTTACGAAGCTGGCCGACGAGAAGAAGGTTCTGGATGATGAAGACCTGAAGAGCCTGCTAGCCGAAATTCTACCGCACAAAAAGATTTCCGGAGACACGACTGTCTCACACAACATGTAGCCAGTTGTCTGGGCGGGGTAGCAAGAAGTACTACGTTTCGGGCTTTTAAATCCTTATATTACAAGTTTGAACCGACTGCAGGACAGCACGCTTTCTGACGCTGCAAAATCTGCTGGTTACCGACTGTTCATCTCTGTTGATAAGCCGGAACTCTGCCCGGATTGACGAATTGGTTCAATCACTATACCAAACAGCAAGATCCAAATCACAGACCTATGGGAATGACATTAACCGAAAAGATCCTTGCCAAACACAGCGGCAGGGAAACCGTCAGGCCGGGCGACAACGTCTGGGTTGATGTGGATGTACTGATGACCCATGATGTCTGCGGTCCCCCCACCATCGGAATTTTTCAGAAGGAATTTGGTGAGGACGCCCGCGTATGGGACCCGGAAAAAGTTGTCATCATTCCGGATCACTACATCTTTACGAAAGATAAATACGCTAACCGTAACGTAGACATTCTGCGAGGTTTCGCCGCTGACCAGAACCTGCCCCACTACTTTGATGTCGGAACCGACCGGTACAAAGGTGTTTGTCACATTGCACTCGCCGAAGAGGGGTTCACACGACCAGGAGAGGTACTTTTCGGTACGGACTCCCACACCTGTAACGCAGGTGCATTCGGTCAGTTCGCAACCGGAATCGGTAACACCGATGCTGCCTTTATCATGGGCACAGGCAAGCTCTGGGTAAAAGTTCCCGAGACCATGCGATTCGTCATCGAAGGCAACAGCCTTCCTCCCTACCTGATGGCCAAGGATATCATCCTCCAGATCATCGGTGACATTGGAGTAGATGGTGCTACCTACCGAACCATGGAGTTTGGCGGAGAGGGGATCAAGAACCTGACTATGGAAGATCGGATGACCCTGACCAACATGGTGATCGAGGCGGGTGGAAAGAACGGTGTTATTGAGCCTGACGCACGGACTGAGGAGTATGTCAAGCAGCGGACCGACAAGGAGTATGAGATGGTCTTCAGTGATCCTGACGCCCAGTACCACAGTGTCCGCCACTACAACCTTGAGGATATGGTTCCGATGGTGGCCAAGCCACACAGCCCGGACAACAAGGCAACAGCCGAGGAGCTGGAAGGAACTGAACTGACACGTGCATATGTCGGCTCCTGCACCGGTGGAAAGCTCTCTGACTTTGTAGCTGCTGCCGAGATTATCGACGGTAACGAGCTGAAGATTGACACCTACATTGTACCGGCAACCACCGAGATTGCCAGAGGACTGGAGACCGAAACAGTGAATGGCCGTCCGCTCATCGACATCTTCCGGGATGCCGGTTGCAATATCGGACAAGCCTCCTGTGCAGCATGCCTGGGTGGGCCGGCTGACACGTTTGGCCGACTGAACAGCGATGAGATCTGTATCTCCTCAACCAACCGGAACTATCCGGGACGTATGGGTTCAAAGCAGGCACAAGTCTACCTTGCCTCTCCCTATACAGTCGCTGCATCTGCCATCACCGGCAAGATTACCGACCCGAGGGTGTTCATGACCCAGCCTGTATAGTTTACAGGCTCCGGGTCTCACCCAACTCTTTCTAACAGCTACTTTCAGCTACAACAAGATCCTTACGATGATTAAAGGAAAAGCATTTGTACTCGGGAAAAATATCGACACCGATCAGATAATCCCGGCTGCTCACCTGGTCTACAGCCTTGAGGACCCTGAAGAGCGGAAATACTATGGTCGGTACGCCCTGTCGGGTGTTCCGGCAGAACAGTCCGGACTGCCACAAGGAAACACTCCTCTCGTGGATGAAGATAAATTCGAGAGTGAGTTCACCATTGTGATCGGTGGACCCAACTTCGGGTGTGGTTCCTCACGTGAGCACGCTCCTGCAGCTCTGGAGATTGCCGGAATCAAGGCGATCGTCTCCCCCGGTTATGCCCGTATCTTCTACAGAAACTCTGTGGATGGCGGCTTCGTCATTCCTTATGAGAGTATTGAAGATCTGAGCAGCCGTATCGAAACCGGTGACGAGCTGGAGATCGATTCCGAAAAGCTTGAAATCCGTAACCTGACACGTAATGAAACCTACGAAATCCGTGATCTTGGTGGTGTAGTCGACATTATTGAAGCAGGTGGCATCTTCAAGTTTGCACGTAAGCAGGGGATGGTGGCCTGATAATGAAAACCTTCAAACTGGTAACACTGCCGGGAGACGGGATCGGCAGTGAAGTCGTCGAGGGTGCGCTACGTATTCTGGAAGCCGCCTGTGAAAGACACAATATCAAACTGGAGATCAGCGAACATCTGTTCGGTGGTGCAGCCATAGATGAACTGGGTACTCCGGTCACTGATGAAACTCTTGAAGCCTGCAAGGCAGCTGATGCAGTCCTTCTGGGTGCAGTGGGTGGTGAGAAGTGGGATCATCTGACGGGTGCAGATCGTCCCGAATCCGGGCTGCTGCGCCTTCGCAGCGAACTCGGTGTCTTTGCCAATTTCCGGCCCGTCAAGGTCTATCCGGAGCTGGCTCACGCCTCTTCACTGAAAGAAGAGGTGATCAGTGGTGTGGATATTCTCATTGTCCGGGAGTTGACCGGCGGCATCTACTTTGGTCAGCCACGTGTCACCGATCTGGAAGCTGAGGATCCTTTTGCCTACGACACCATGCGCTATCACCGGTCTGAAGTGGTTCGGGTCGCTGAAAAAGCGTTTCAGGCGGCTGCACTGCGTGACGGGCGTGTCTGTTCGGTAGACAAAGCCAACGTCCTGGGCAGCTCCCGGTTCTGGAGAGATACCGTCGTGGAGTTTGCTAAAAGTCATTCGGATATCTCCCTCACCCATATGTTGGTGGACAACTGCGCCATGCAGCTTGTCAGAGATCCGAAGCAGTTTGATGTGGTTCTGACCTCCAACCTCTTCGGGGACATTCTCAGTGATGAAGCGGCGATGCTGACCGGTTCAATCGGAATGCTGCCATCAGCCAGCCTGGGTAATGGCCCGGGTCTTTTTGAACCTGTTCATGGTTCAGCCCCCGATATCGCCGGACAGAACAAGGCCAATCCGCTGGCAACCATCGCCTCCGTCGCCCTCCTCTGCCGATACTCATTCGACATGGAGGATGCCGCGGTCGAGATCGAAAAATCGATTGAATCGGCGTTGGCAGAAGGTTACCGCACAGGTGACATCTACACTGGCCAGACGGGTGAAGAGCTTGTCGGAACCGAAGAGATGTGTCAGCAGGTGCTGAAAGCTCTGGATGCCACTCCGCAGCAGCAGATAGCCGACTGACCTCTTTCTTCTGAACCTGGCGGTCTGCCGTCTGCGGCACTGTTGTGCGATTTGCGGACAGCCAGGATCAGACAGCTCCCATCTAAAGAACTGTAACTATGAAGATCACTGTAGAGAAACTACCCGCAGAGCGTCACATGGAGGCCTCCAATGAAGAGGGAGGCAAAATCAGACTGGACGGAACCCGGACTATCGGAGGTCTGGAGGGAGGGTTAGCACCGATGCAGTTGCTTCTGTCTGCCGCGGGCGGATGCAGCATGATCGATGTGGTCAACATTCTGGAGAAGCAGCGTCAGGATCTGAAGGCGATCCGTGTGGAGGTCGAAGGTGACCGTCAGAGTGTCGAGACCTGGTCCGAGTTCAAGACAATCCATATGCACTTCATCCTTGAAGGTGATCTCGATCCATCCAAGGTGGAGCGGGCAATCGATCTCTCGATCAATAAGTACTGCTCGGTCTCCAAGGCTCTGGAGAAGACCTCCAAAATCACCCACAGCTTCGAGATTCTGTAACTCTCCTTAGAAGCAGTCGTTCTGGATATCAGTTCAGGATATAGTGTGTGGTTTTACCACTCCTTTAACCGGCGGCTTAATCAGGCCGTATTCAAGTTTAACCGGCGGCTTAATCAGGCCGTATCCAAGGGGACTCTAATAATCAGCTTCCGTATAGGCTCTGTGATAACCGGCCTCCACGTGCAGGCCATGTGATAACCAAGCCGTATTCAAGGTCCCGAAATTAATCGCTCATCTTTGGTTGGTACTTACTATTTTATGCCATCTTATTAAGCGGGGTACAGCTTGAGTCGGGCTGTACGCCAACGTTTTGCTGATGTCCTTTACTTGAAATCCAAAGCACCTGATACATCAGCCGGACACAACAACACTGCGCCTTATGGCTGACCAGAAGAGATTCGAAACAGACGCGATCCGAACCCAGATCCCTACAACAGCGGAGAGAGAGCACTCCACCCCGCTCTATATGACCTCCAGCTACCTGTTTGAATCGACCGAACAGGCGCGTGCCCTCTTTGCCAGTGAGATGGATGGCAATGTCTACAGTCGCTACACCAATCCCAACACCAGCGAGTTTGTCGACAAGATGTGCAAGCTGGAGGGTGCCGAGGCCGGGGTAGCCACCTCATCCGGAATGGCGGCTGTCTTCTCAAGTCTGGCTGCTCTGCTGAACCAGGGGGATCACATTCTGGCCAGCCGATCGCTATTTGGCTCCACCCATCAGGTGTTGAGTCAGATCCTGTCAAAATGGGGGATCACTTTCACCTACGCCGATCTGGATGATACCGGATCCTGGGAGAGCCTGGTTCAGAAAAATACACGCCTGCTCTTTCTGGAGACCCCCTCCAATCCCGGCCTCGACCTGATCGATCTGGAGTGGGCCGGCCGGTTCGCCAATGCTCACGACCTTATTCTGGTGGTCGACAACTGCTTCGCTACCCCTTACCTGCAGAGGCCCATTGAGTTTGGAGCCGATGTCGTTCTGCATTCGGCCACTAAGTTTATAGACGGTCAGGGGCGCGCCATAGGCGGTGTCATTGTCGGACAAGAATCCTTGATCAAACAGATCTCCTTCTTCACGCGCCACTCGGGGCCCGCACTCTCGCCTTTCAATGCCTGGCTGCTAAGCAAAAGTCTGGAGACGCTCCCGGTGCGGATGGATCGCCACTGCGATAATGCTGAGGCAGTGGCTCGGGCGCTGGCAGAAAACGGACGGGTCAGACGGGTCAAGTACCCTTTTCACGAGGATCATCCGCAGGAGAGTCTTGCGCGCAAGCAGATGGTGCGAGGCGGCGGTATCGTCGGTTTTGAACCTGAAGGCGGTTTTGAAGCGGCCAGGACCTTCATCGACCGGATCCAGATGCTCTCCCGTTCAGCCAATCTCGGAGATACCCGGACCATTGTTACGCATCCCGCCTCCACAACACACTCCAAACTGAGTGACGAGGAGCGCCAGGCAGTCGGTATCACCTCAGGACTGATCCGGATCGCTGTAGGACTGGAGCATGTTGAAGATATTCTTGCCGATATTGAGCAGGCGCTGGCCTGAGGAATGGTCAGGCACTCCCCACAGTTTTACTTGGAACAGGTTAATTCGAAATAGAGAGGATCATACCGCTCCAACTTACATGCAAGCACTCTATAGGAAGTAGAGACAATCACGTATCACGTATAGAGTCAGAGAAACCGCCAACAAAAAAATCAATAGAGGCGATGGCTATGAAAAATGGTATTCCACTACTTTTAGCTCTGTTCACCATCATCTGCATCACAGGTACACAACTCGCTGAAGCGCAGTTTGTTGACAATGGTGACGTAAACAAAATTACCGACATTCAAGAGATGGATGACGGGGAGATGATCATCCTTCAAGGCTATATTGTTGATCGGCTGGATGATGATGAGTTCCTGTTCAGAGATGATACAGGAGAGATCGAAGTTGAGATTGACGATGATATCTGGCAAGGACAGCCGGTTGATCCGGAGACCGAAGTGCGTATTTATGGTGAGATTGATATCGACTCCAGAACCTCAAGTATCGACGTAGAGACCACAAGTGTCGAAGTAGAGAGGTTGACACGCCTCCAGAACGGTCAACAGAACAATCCATAGATCTACATTTTACCGTATATGCCCCAGTTTCTCAGCTCCACCTTAACGACTCCGTTCCCGATCCCGCACTGTGCCATCTTACTGACCTCGATCCTCACTCTGGCGCTGCTCACCGCCTGCAACGACCAGCCGGAATCGGATAATGGCGAGGTGACCGGCTACATCAACGCCACGATCTGGGACGGAGTCAGCCAGGCACCCATTGGGAACGCAGGTCTGGTGGTGCGCAACGGCATCATTGAGGAGTTGGTACCGATGGCGGACTGGACGCTGCCGGAAGAAACAGAGACGGTGGATCTTGCCGGCCTCTATGTGATTCCGGGGCTTATCAACGCGCATGGCCATGTCGGGATGGCCAGAGGTCTGGAGACGGGGCCAGAGGTTCACTCTGAAGAGAATGTGATCGATCAGCTCGGCGTCTATGCCCGTTACGGGATCACCAGTGTGGTCAGCCTCGGGGATGAACCACCCCAGGCAGCTGATGTCAGAGACCGGCTGAACCCGGCCGAGGAGGGGATCGCCAGACTCTGGCTGGCGGGTCGCGTCCTGAATCCTGAAAGCCCGGAGGAGGCTGTCCAGCAGGTGGATCAGCTGATCGAGGTGTTCAACCCGGACTGGTCCAAGATCCGGGTCGATGACCAGCTGGGGCAGACTGAAAAGATGTCGCCGCCCGTCTACGGCGCCACCATCGACGCTTCACACCAGCATGGAGTCCCTCTTGCCGCCCACATTGTGACCCTGGAGGACGCCAAGGGGGTTCTCGAAGAGGGAGCGGATCTGATCGCTCACAGTGTCCGGGACCAGCCGGTGGACGATGAGTTTATCGATGAGATGCTGAACCTGGATATCTGTATCACCCCCACCCTGACACGGGAGGTATCTGTCTTTATCTACGCCGACCGCCCTGATTTTTTTGACGACCCCTTCTTCCTCAGAGAGGCGGATCAGCAGGTGATCGGACAGCTGCAGGATCCGGACGTGCAGGCACAGTACACCGGTGAAGCCGCCGACTTCTATAGAGAGGCGCTGCCGCTTGCCCTGGAGAACATGATGACACTTCATCAGGCGGGTGTCCGCATCGCGATGGGCACCGACAGCGGGCCACCGGGACGTTTCCAGGGCTACTTCGAGCACATCGAGATGGAGATGATGCAGGAGGCGGGGATGACTCCGGGTGAAGTGCTGCTCTCAGCCACCCAGCATGCGGCCAACTGCAGCGGAATCGACGACCGGGTCGGTACGCTTGAAGCGGGTAAGCAGGCCGACTTTGTGGTGGTCCGGGCGAATCCATTTGATGACGTGGAGAATCTGCGCGAACTCGAAGCGGTCTATATCGGCGGTGTGGCCGTCGGCATGGACTAAAGCGGGTAGAAATAGACTGAATCTGTCAGAATATAGACTGAACGCTGGCAGAAATAGACTGAAGCTGGTAGAAATAGAAAAGGCACCTTCCCGATAAAAAGGTGCCTTTCCCTGTTTATACTCTCTGACCTGCAGTCATTAAATCCGGATTGAGATTATCCGGTGATTCTGGTGATCAATTCAGCGGTTCTTGCAGAGTAACCCGCTTCATTATCATACCAACCGACCACTTTCACCAGATTGCCATTGACGGCGGTCATATCGCTGTCAAAGATGCAGGAGTGCGGGTTGCCGATAATGTCTGAAGAGACCAGCGGTGCTTCAGAGTACTCAAGAATTCCTTTCAGAGGGCCATCAGCCGCCTTTCGGAATGCATTCAGCACCTCCTCCTTGCTCACCTCCTTGTTCACAACCACACTGAAATCAGTCAGTGAACCGTCCACAACAGGGACCCGGACTGCATTTCCGTCCAGCTTCCCATCCAGATGGGGGAGTACCAGACCGACAGCGACAGCAGCACCGGTGGTGGTGGGTACAATGTTATTGGCAGCAGCACGTGCCCGACGGTAGTCCTTGTGCGGACCGTCTACAAGCTGCTGATCTCCGGTGTAGGCGTGGATAGTCGTCATGAAGCCCTTCTCGATTCCGAATGCCTCATCCAGAACCTTGACCATCGGAGCGAGGCAGTTGGTTGTGCAGCTCGCGTTGGAGTAGATGGATGTCTCTTCATCGATCTGGTCGTCATTGACACCGAGAACAACAGTCTTCACATTCTTACCGGGAGCAGAGATGATCACTTTTTTTGCACCAGCATCGATATGCTTCTGTGCACTCTTGTCATCCCGGAAAAATCCGGTGGATTCAACAACAACCTCAGCACCAAGATCTCCCCATTTCAGGTTGGCAGGATCTCTTTCTGATGAGATGGCAATGGACATGCCGTCAATCGTGATCTTCTCTCCGTCTGAGGAAACGTCACCTGGCCATATGCCGTGTACAGAGTCGTACTTGAACAGATGCGCCAGCATTTTGGCATCTGTCAGGTCATTGACACCGACGATCTCGATAGCATCTTTGTGGTACTGGAGGATAGACCGGGTCACCAGCCTTCCGATGCGGCCAAATCCGTTGATTCCTACTTTTATCTTTGACATAGTAGATTTTCCTTGTTCAATTCACTGTTATGGATCGCTTTTTATAAGTCGTTGTAAAATAATGGATATGCTCCACTCAATCCATTTTTGTTCCACAATGGCAACTTGCTGGCAGACTAACGATTGTTAGCGCTATTCTGATGCGCTGTCGCCTCTTATTCACATCTCTGTCAACTGATTGTTATCTTAAAGCAAGAATATTTTCTGCAAAAACAGAACCGGGAGAGAACAATGAGAGATCTGACACTGGAAAAGTACAGGAACGAGACCTATCTGGATTTCACCGACAAGGAGACGGTTCGCCGCCAAAAAGAGGCGATCGACAGGATCCGGAACGACTTCGGGCGTGAGCATAAGCTCTATATCAATGGTGAGTTTGTCGAAGGTGACCAAGAGCCGTTCGAGAGCCGCAATCCCTCAGCGACCGATGATGTGATCGGCACCTTCGCCTCAGCCAGCAGAGAGCAGGCATTCAGGGCTCTGGATCACGCATGGGAAGCGTTTGAAACCTGGCAGTACCGTCCGGCCAGAGAGCGCGCCGGCTACCTCTTCAAGGCTGCCGATATCATCCGTCAGCGGCGACTGGAGATCAACGCCTGGATGATCAGCGAAGCCGGCAAGAACTTCCTTGAAGCCGATGCTGATACGTGTGAAGCGATCGATTTTCTCGAGTACTACGCCTATGAAGCGCTACGACTTGATGAGGGGATGGGAGTGATCGACTCCAAAGGTGATCACAACAAGACGATCTATATTCCGATGGGTGCGGGTGTGTCCATCTCACCATGGAACTTCCCCTTCGCGATCTTCACCGGCATGGCGATGGCCCCGGTGGTCGCCGGCAATACAATCATTGCCAAACCCGCTCCCGATACACCGAAGATGGGTTATCTGCTCACCGAGATCCTTCACGAGGCGGGTCTCCCGAAAGGGGTATTCAACTATGTCACCGGCGATGATATTGAAGTGGGAGACCATCTGGCCCGGCACGAAAAGACCCGCTTTATATCCTTCACCGGATCGAAAGCGGTGGGGCTGCACCTGAACAAGATCGCTGCCGATACCGGCGAGAACCAGAAGTTTCTGAAACGGATCATCAGTGAGATGGGAGGAAAGAATGCCGTAGTAGTGGACCGTGATGCCGAACTGGAGCGGGCGGTGGACGCCATTGTGACCTCCGGCTACGGTTATCAAGGGCAGAAGTGCTCGGCCGGTTCCCGGATTATCGCCCACAGCGACATCCACGACGAACTTCTTGAACGTGTCACGGAGCGGGTGAACCAGCTTGAGGTCGGCAACGCTCGTGACAACTACGACCTGGGCCCCGTGATCAACCAGAAGGCGATGGACAAGATCATGGAGTACATCCAGCTTGGAAAAGAGAAGCATCAGCTGATCGCCGGAGGTGACACAGCCGATACGCCCGACGAGGGCTACTATATTCAGCCCACCATCTTCTCTGGCGTGGAGGTCGGCGACCGAATCGCCCAGGAGGAGATCTTCGGACCGGTGATCGCCTTCATGAAGGGAGAGAGCACCGAAGAGCTGATCCGGATCGCCAACAGCACCCGCTACGGTCTGACAGGGGCTTACCACTCGCGCGATCCCCAGAAGATCGAGATGGCTCTGCGCAAGTTCAACGTGGGGAATCTCTACATCAACCGCGGATGTACCGGATCACTTGTAGGAGCCCAGCCTTTTGGCGGTTTCAACATGAGCGGCGATGACGCCAAAGCAGGCGGACGCGATTATCTGCTCCACTTCCTGCTGCCGAAGTCGATGACGGTCAGTCCCGATGATGAGATCGACGTCGATCTGCGGTTCTTCAGGTATGCGGATGGTTCAGAAGCGGAACGATCGAAATCGAACAACGGCATTGAGCAGCATCTGGAGTTTTCAGGTGAGTGAACTACTTCAACAGCGTCATTTGACGTGACTGCATGAAACGGCCACCGCTCTCTTCGGTCACCACCATCCGGCAGATATAGACTCCGCCTGAGAGCCGACTGGCATTCCACTGCATCTGATGGACCCCCGCCTCCAGTGAGGAATCCTGAACCAGGGTCTCCACCCGGCGCCCGATCACATCAAAGACTTCGATCACCACCGCCGATCGCACCGGAATGCGGAACCGGATGGTGGTCGAGCCACGCCAGGGATTCGGATAGTTCTGGCTCAGTTCGTACTCCGGTCGAATGTCCGGACTGGTATGTACCGTGAAGCGGGCTGTACTCTCTGTCTCCTCCTCACCATCGGATGCCACCACCCACCACTCGTATGTCTGATTCGGCTGAAAAAACGGGTTCTCATCCGCACTGTAGGAGGTGTCGCTCAGTGCCTCAACGTGGAGCTCCTCGCCATCCCCGCGCATAAGATGGAGGACATAGGTGATCATTGCCTCCTCTGTAGCCACCGATTGGGACCAGGTAAACTGCAACTGGTTCAACCGCAGCGTGTCCCCGTCGGCTGGCGAAAGCAGATCAACCGGAGCCGGCACCACTTTCCCGGGTTGTCTGTCGCCTTCATCATCATCTTCGCCATTGTCATCTTCCCCACCGGTTTCACCCCCCGATCCTCCATCCCCTCCACTTCCAGGGCCACTGCCATTTCCGTCTGATCCATCACTGCCACTTCCGTCTGAACCGTCACCGTTACCGGGTTCATCTCCTCCTGAACCGTCACCATCATCGTCACCCGGGCCGTCACCCCCTGAATCGCCTCCGTCATCGTCACCCTTTTCAATCAACTCCACCTCTACAAAACCCAGCGGATCTCCCTCTTCACTGCTGCCCAAATACCCGATAATTGTCGCCACTCCTACAGAGTCACCGGTCAGCCGAGCTGTGTATCTCCCGAATCCCCGATCAACAACGGGTGACAGCTCTCCAAAATCCGTGGCCATGTACACCTCATCACCTCCACGGTAGCGCAACTTACCATCGCGGTCATAAAGCGTCACTGTAATCAATGAGGTCTCCTCACCATCAGCCACGATGGTCACAGGTTCAGCCGAAATAACCGACCTTGACGGATCCGGAGCCTCCGGGCGGTTACCAATCGGATCACTTGTGACCGGGTCGACTCCCTCAGCCGAGAGGATGAATCGAAACTGACCGCTGTTCTTCAGAATCAGGTCATTGAACTCTACAAATCCATCCCTGTCGGTTGTATGAACCTGTGTCCCTGACAGGAATTCATTGTTATCCTCCAGCTCCACGGTCACCTCAATACCCGGTACAGGATTCCCGAGACGATCCACCACTATCACCGAAAGAGGGTCGACCAATTCACCGGCAGACGCTTCCCCGGGTGCCCGGATGATCTCGATATAAACCGGCGGGCCGTGAACATAGGTGATCTCCGGTTGTTCATCCAGCAGCACGCCATCGACTCTGATATCGATTCGCAAAACTCCGCTCGCCAGTTTCAGTACCTGAACCCGGTAGACCCCGGGAGTCACCTCTTTAAGGGATCCACCGACGACCCGTGTGTAGTCGTCTGAAAAGGTGATCTCGAACTGTGAAGCAGCCATGCCGGTCACAGGCAGACCCGAGGTGTCCACAAGGGTCATCATCACAGTTGTGGTCTCACCGGCGATTACCTGGTCTTCCGTCATGACTGTTGACGCGCCGGTGTCGACCGGTCCGCTCCGGGAGAGACCAGCAGCCACAGTACCAACTGGTTCAGCCGAAACCGAAGAGAGATCGGCAGCCACAGTTGTCCAATCTGCATCCAGTAGTAAAAGGTGAGCTGAGAGAAGGCAGATTACTGCTACAATCTGGAGTTGTCTAAAATACACAGCCATTTTCCTATACCCTGAAAAACCAACTGGTTGCAATTTCCAACTATTCAGCAGCAATATCTATTAGCCTTTCCTAATCCAGACTCAGGTAACCTTCCCAGTCCCGCCGCCTCCCGCCGCCTCATAGCCTTGCCCTGTCCGCACCTTGTCCTGTCCGCACTCAGGCGCCTCCTCTTGATCCATGGTCAACGCAGCCTTTCTTGATCTGGAGGTATAGCAAGAACTCCTGTACAATTGCCCGATCGCAGGTGCCACCTATTGCTACACCTTTGGACGCGGCTGTGTGTAGCATGGTTACAGTCTGTCAGAGCAACGGCTGCATGATTAACTTCACAATCCACACAGCCTTGCTGTCCCCGATCTGGCATAACAATTGCAGATCTACTGACAGATCAGACGGCATTTTCAGAAATGATCAACAGTAGCTACAGGAGACGTACATCCTGCATCAAGAGAGAGGCTGCTCATTTTACGGCTGAACCAGAACCAGAGGTATAAAATCCACCTCTGCCGGGCAGTCTAAAGCCGCTGATCTGAGAATAATGACGGGGGAATCCCCTGCCACCCGTGGGTGGCCAAGAGAGATAGAGAGAGACAAAGCATGATCGGAGAAGTATCACTTCCGCCGAAAAGATGGTGGGATCTCATCAGTATCCTGTTTGCACTTCTGATGAGCTTCAGTCTCTGCTATACGGCGCAGGGGCAGCATCCTG
>Ga0209487_1000419_pt1 | contig 38891 bp, 38 predicted proteins | sample Poulit2012_FD_187524 | JGI IMG/M metagenome (GOLD analysis project Ga0209487, IMG submission 187524) | Agricultural soil microbial communities from Georgia to study Nitrogen management - Poultry litter 2012 (SPAdes) (version 2) | ecosystem: Environmental > Terrestrial > Soil > Agricultural land...
AAATTAGAAATAGCGGCGAGGGGTTGATTCATTTCGTGCGCTATGCCGCTGGCCAATTCGCCCAAGGCAATAAGGCGAGCGCTGTGGGAGCGTTCTTCTTGATATTGGCGCTGCTCAGATTCACGCAGGGCGCGTTCTGTCATGTCACGCATAATCAGTGAAAAGTAGCGTTCGCCCCCGGCGGATTTGTGCGCCAATAGCACCACAGACACGGGCAAAGGTTGGCTAGAAGAAGCGGGGTACAGCTGTGCTTCATGGGTCCAATAGCCGCGACGCACTGCGTGGCGCCACCCTGTTTTTTGCAGGGCGCTAAAGGTGGTGGTATCAAAAATAGTAGCCAACGAAGAAAACTCCTCAAGGGCGAGCCCCAAGGCTTTTCGCGCCGCTTTGTTGGCGTAGGTAACGGTGCCTTGCAGGCTGATAAAGAGCACCAAGTCCGTGTTGGCTTCCACAACTTCTGCCAAGCGCCGTCGGTTTTCTTCCGCCTTCACCCGTGCGGTGATGTCGCGGGATACGCTCACCACCTCCACCACGTCGCCGGTGTAGGTTTCCCGTATGGCGCGACTGGCGGTTTCGAACCACAGGTAATGGCCGTCCTTGTGGCGCACGCGGTATGTCATGGTGTGGTAGCCCAGTTCTTGTAAGTCCGCAACAGCGTCTTGCTGCAGTTGGGCTAGGTCCTTGGGGTGAAACAAATCCCGGGTGCTGGTGCCTCTGAGCTCCTCTGGCCAATACCCGAGTAAGTTCCAAGAAGCAGGGGTGGCATCGAGAAAAACCCCATCCAGGGTATGTCGCGAAATCAGGTCCGTGGTGTTTTCCGTAATAACACGGTAGAGGCGTTGAGCTTTGGCTGCCGCTTTTAGCTCGGTGAGCTCCTCGGTGACATCTTGGCCGCGCAGCAACACTTGCTGAGGGCTCAGGGGAATATAGGTCCACTGTAAGAGGCGGTTGCCAACACGAGCTTCCACGTTGTCTATGGCTCTATGTTGTTGAACACATGCATTGACGAGCGCTCGGTGATTGGCGGGCAGGCACTGTTCTAGGGACTGCTGTTGTTGTTGGGCCAAAGAATGAAACGCAAAGTTGACGTCAGTAATGGCCCCTTCTAGGTGACATATGGCGCTAGGGTGTGGGTCGCGGTTATGAGCTCGATAGCTGGGAGTAGTGCTGTTAGCATTTAGTCCAGTGGTTTCTAGTAAAGTTACTAGAATTGCTAGTTCTGTGGCTAAGGCAGCCGCCGGCTCCTTTGTGTGAAGCACTAGCATGCCGCTGGTAGAGCTGTCGAGGGCAAATGAGAATGCTATGCCTTGTTTCCAACCGCGACGTGTTAAGCGGCTACTTAGCCAAGTGTTGGCTTGATATATTTGTTCAAGTGAAATCCAAGAGTGAGCGCTAAGCAGCTGTTTTATTGCGCTATCTGTGGTGTTGCTTGCATCTGCTTGGCCAGGGGGCAACAAGGGGTGCGTACTCTCAGCTTGATAAATATTGCTTTCCGATTGCCACCGCAAATAAATAGCTGCGCTAACTTTAGGGTGCTTAGCAAGCAAATCGCACAAGGTTTGAGCGCGAGGAGCAAGGGGCATCTGGTCTTGTTGCAGTTGTATCCAATAGCAAAGAAGCTGCTTTTGTTCCTGGTTATTTGCGATATTCATATAGTGCTTATCCTATACGACTATAGTTTTGCTTCCATTTTGTTTTTTGTTGTTATATAACTATGCCCAATGGTTCAGGTAATCATAACAATTTACACCTCATAATACTTTTAATAAATATGGGACCAGTGCAATGTCTATTTATGAACAAGGCCTAGCGCCGCGCAGCGTTAACCATGTACCCCTTTCACCGCTTGGGTTTATTGAGCGCACGGCGAAAATTTATCCTCATTATCCTTCTGTAATTCATGGCGCACAGCGCTTTACTTGGGCTGAAACCTATGCCCGCTGCCGCCGCTTAGCTTCTGCGCTAAAGGGGCGTGGCGTGGGTAAAGGCGATACGGTGGCGGTAATGCTGCCCAATATCCCCGCCATGGTAGAAGCCCACTTTGGCGTGCCCATGATAGGTGCCGTGTTAAATAGCTTAAACGTGCGCTTAGATGCGGAAAGCATTGCTTACATGCTACGTCACAGTGAAACCAAGGTTCTCATTGCAGACCGTGAATACGGCAAGGTGGTGCTTGAAGCCATCGAATTGCTTGAACAAAAACCGCTGCTTATCGAAGTAGACGACCCAGAGTACGGCGAAGGCGAGGCCATTAGCGAGCTAGAATATGAAGCATTTCTCGCAGAAGGCGACCCAGAGTTTGCTTGGGAATGGCCTGAGGATGAGTGGCAGGCGATTTCACTGAACTATACCTCTGGCACCACCGGCGACCCTAAGGGAGTGGTTTACCATCATCGCGGGGCTTTCTTAAATGCTCTTGGTAACCAAGCCACTTGGTCCATGGGGCTACATCCTGTTTATCTGTGGACTTTGCCCATGTTTCACACCAATGGCTGGTGCTACCCCTGGACGGTGACCGCCCAAGCGGGAGTGCATGTTTGCCTGCGTCGTGTGGACCCGCAGCGTATTATTACTCTGATTCGCCAACATAAAGTGACTCACATGTGTGGTGCTCCCGTGGTGCTAAATGCGCTAATTAACATGCCTGAAACGGCCAAAGCGGCCATCGAGCACCAAGTAGAAGCCATGACAGCGGGTGCACCACCGCCTGCAAAAGTGATTAGTGCCATTGAGGAAATGGGCATCAATATCACCCACGTTTATGGCCTTACCGAAAGCTACGGCCCAGGTGTGGTGTGTGCGTGGCATCAAGAGTGGGATGAGCTGCCCCTAGAAGAGCGTGCCCAGCGTAAAGCCCGCCAAGGCGTGCCTTATGTCACCATGAACGACATCATGGTGGCTGACCCTAAAACCCTTAGGGCAGTACCAAAAGATGGCGACACCGTGGGTGAAATCTTCCTTCGCGGCAACACCATTATGAAGGGCTATCTCAAAAGCCCCGAGGCCACCGAAGAAGCCTTTGCGGGTGGCTGGTTCCACACGGGAGATTTGGCCGTGTGGCATGAGGATGGTTATGTGGAAATCCGCGACCGTCTGAAAGACATCATCATTTCAGGTGGCGAGAACATTTCCACCATCGAAGTGGAAAACGTGCTCTTCCGCCACCCAGCCATTTTGGAAGCCGCTGTGGTAGCCCAACCCGATGAGCGCTGGGGCGAAACCCCTTGTGCTTTCGTTACGCTTAAACCCGGCCAGGAGCAGGTCACAGAAGAAGAGATTATTCGCTTCTGCCGTGAGCATCTGGCGGGTTTTAAAATCCCCAAATCTGTGATCTTCCGCGACCTACCCAAAACCTCCACGGGCAAGGTGCAAAAGTTCATTCTGCGGGAGTGGGCGAATGCTCACGTGGAGCATCAAGCAAGCTAATTAACTAACAACGGCATTTTATCCTAAGGCGGAGCGCTTTGGTGCTCTGCCGGGGTAAGTGCGCATAACCATAAAAATAATTAGGAGCTTCATCATGCAATTACATCATCGTAAAGAAGGCGAGCAGCAGCCTTATTGGGGGTTTGGACCCTTCCAAATCCGTTTACCTTTTGTGCATTACCGCTGGGAAACCGCTGAAATGATTCAGGCCCTCATCATGTTTGTGGTGAGCCTAGGCATGATTCCCTTGCTACAAAATTTGCTCGGTTTGCCCTATGAAGTGGCACTGGCTTATGTAGTGGTATGTGGCATTGGTTTTATGTTGCCTGCCTTACTCGGTGTGCCTTTAGTGCCGGGCTGGATCACTCCCGCCATCCCTGTGGTGATTCTCTATATGGGTGATTTTGAGCCCGGGCCTGAGGCCATCCAAGCCTTGTTTGCGCTGCAAATCATAGTGGCCGCTATCTTCTTTATTCTTGGCGTCACTCGGTTGGGTAGCCGCTTGGTGAAGATTATTCCAGTGTCCATGCAGGCGGGTATCATTATGGGAGCGGGTATTGCCGCCTTAACAGGTGAAATCCAAGAGGGTGGCCGCGTGGCCAGCACACCTATTTCTCTGGTGGTGGGCACGCTGATTTGTTTGTTCTTTATGTTTTCCCCTGCGTTTCAGCAGCAGCTGGCACGCTATAAGTGGGCGCGCCAAATCGTTAATTACGGCATGGTGCCCGGCATGCTGGTGGCCATTTTCTTAGGCATTAGCATTGGTGAATACGCCATGCCCGATATCCAGTGGGGCATTACCAAGCCAGCCTTTAGCGATATGTGGCAATACTTGCCTTTTGTGGTGGGCTTTCCTGAGCCTAAGGTGTTTTTATATGCCATTCCCACCGCAGTGATTGCTTACGTGATTGCTTTCGGTGACATCATTGTGGGGCAATCCCTCATGCAGCGCGCTGATGAATTAAGGCCCGATGAAGATATTGTGTTGGACGTGGATCGAGTACACACAGTCACTGCCTTACGCAATGGTATTCATGCGTTTTTTGCGCCTTACCCCGGTTTAGCGGGCCCCCTATGGACAGCGGTGGGTGCCACCATGGCAGAACGTTACAAGCACGGGCGTGAAGCCATGGATTCCATTTACAGTGGCGCAGGCACCTTTTGGATTGCGGGTTTTATCGCGCTGTTTATTCTTCCTTTGGTGAGCTTCTTTCAGCCTGTGTTACCCATAGCGTTATCGTTGACCCTCTTACTCACCGGTTATATTTGCTTAATGGTGGGCATGGAGCAGTTAAGCAATAACTTACAGCGTGGCGTTGCTGGCACCATGGCGGTGGTGTTGGCTGTGTATGGTGCTGGTTGGGGCTTGGCAGTGGGGGCTGTACTGTATTTCCTCTTAGAAAAGAAAAATCTCCTCGGCCGTGAGGTGGCAGAAGAAACCCCTGCTACTACTTAATAGGTCGCCGCTGTCCGTTGTGGGCAGCGGCTTTTTTTATGGCTCAATAAGGAGCTTCAAATGAAAGACGTAGTGATTGTTGCCGCACGGCGCACCGCTATCGGCAGTTTTCAAGGTGGCTTAGCCAAGGTACCCGCAGTGGAATTGGGAGCGACTGTTATTCGCGCTTTGCTCGATGACACTCAACTTGCTCCAGAATTAGTGGATGAGGTGTTACTAGGGCAAGTGTTAACCGCAGGAGCAGGGCAAAACCCAGCTCGCCAAGCAGCACTAGCTGCGGGATTGCCCCAAACAGTGCCCGCCATGACCTTAAATAAAGTGTGCGGCTCGGGCTTAGCCGCAGTGCAACTTGCGGCACGTGCTATTGCCAGCGGTGAGGCAAATATTGTTATTGCGGGCGGCCAAGAAAACATGAGCTTGGCGCCTTATGTGTTACCTCAAGTGCGCACAGGGCTGCGCATGGGACACGGGCAGGTGATAGATACCATGATTCAAGATGGCCTTTGGTGTGCCTTCAATGATTACCACATGGGCATCACGGCAGAAAACTTAGCGCAACAATTTGCCATTAGCCGAGAGCAGCAAGATGCATTTGCAGAACATTCCCATGCCAAAGCCATCGCTGCACAAAAGGCGGGGCATTTTCAGCAGGAAATTGTACCTGTCACTGTGGTGGATAAGCGCGGCTCACAGAGCATCGTTGAGCAAGATGAGCAACCTCGGGCAGGCACCACCGCTGAAAGCTTGGCGCGATTGCGCCCAGCGTTTGCTGCGCAAGGCAGTGTTACTGCAGGAAATGCCTCTAGCCTAAATGATGGTGCCGCAGCGGTGATGCTAATGCGCCGCGAGCAAGCCCAAGCACTTAATTTACCCATTTTGGCCCGGGTGGCGGGGCAGGGAGCCGCTGGAGTAGACCCTGCCATCATGGGCATAGGGCCAGTGGCGGCCACGCAGCAATGCCTTAAAAAAGCCGGCTGGGAAGTGGCTGACCTAGATGTCATCGAAGCCAATGAAGCCTTTGCCGTGCAAGCCTTGGCTGTAGAGCAGGCCTTAGGTTGGGACCCAAAGCGCGTGAACCCAAATGGCGGCGCCATTGCCTTGGGACACCCCATTGGCGCTTCGGGCTGCCGGATTTTAGTTACTTTGCTTTATCAAATGCAGCGTCAACAAGCGCGTAAAGGCTTGGCCACCTTATGTATTGGCGGCGGCCAAGGCGTTGCTTTAGCGCTTGAACGATAGTTATGAATGAGGTTCTCGCCCTTTAGTCTTAGGCAGCCCACAAGGCAAACCACAGTGGGTAATCTAGCGCTTAGGTCTTGAGCCCATTCAGTAGCAACAACAATAACGAACCTATAAAAATAAACTCAAGGGAGTCTTATATGTCTACTACCACACTCAAAACCACAAAGTTTGCGGCCGCCATAGGTGCAGCCTTGGCCGCAGCAAGCATGTCAGCCCAAGCGGCCACTTTTGAAGCTGATGTGAATGCTCAATACCGCGCTAGTGCTTTCGGGGTACAAAACAAAGATGTGGATGCACAAACCGATAAAGAAACGGGGTTGTCGCATTTGCTGCGTTTAGGTGCGGATTTTAAAAACGAAGAAACAGGCATTCAGCTGTTTACGAGCGTTAATGTGGCGGGTGAGCGTTGGCAAGGTGACCGCTATAACAAGGTCCCACATCAGCACTACGACAACACAGTGCGTAGCAGCGATTTAACCTTGGATTATGCTTATGTCACTGTGCCGGTTTCGGAGCGCGGCAAAATTAACGTGGGACGGCAAAAATCCAGCTTTAATAATTGCTTTCTAGTGTGTGATGGTCGTCGTGACCGTGTGTCTTATCATCATGCATTAACCGATACCCTTACGGGGATTATTAACTACGACCGCAAACAAGATAAAGATGCTTTTAACCGCATTGATAATGGTGACTTAGTGTATGTGGGTTTTTTAGGTAAAGTTAATAATTTAGATGTGGGGTTTATTAACTTTAATTATTTTAATAATTATGAAGGTGTGCCTGGTGCACCAGATGCCGACAATGAAAGCCCCTATGCATTTTCAGGTATGCATATGATTTCCACCTATATCGGCGGTAACGTCACTGAGGATGTGAAACTAACCCTCGGCTTAAACTACAATAATGACGGCAAAGTAAAACCGTCTACTACCATCGACCACACCAATAAAGGCAAAAACTTTAGTAAGGCTAGCTTCGCCACCTACTTGCGCGCTGAAGCTGATTTAGGCCGCGTTGGGCTAGGCCTGCAATATGTGGCCACCATTGATGGCGGTTTGATTTCACCGGGTTTTGATACCTACTCAAGCTTAATCAACAACAATCCAGATGCCACCGCTAGCCCAACTAGCATGTATCGCATGGGGGGTGAGTTAGGGTTACGTAAAGCCGACGATCAACTGATCGCAGCTAAGGTGAGTTATAAAGCCACCGATAAAGTGACTCTTGGCGCAGCGCTAGGTAATTTAAATATCAAGCGTGCCAACAGCAATAACAGCACAGTGTCGGATGACAGCATGTTTTACGATATAAGCGCTAGCCTGCAAGCCAATCAGCACTTGCGTGTGTGGAGCACCTTGGGGTTGCTAGAAAAGAACAAGGTTGGGCAGCTTAGCGGTAATCCCCATTTGTTTGATGAAAATGGCGGTAAAGTCGTAGGAGGTTTTGCCACTAAACCCGTGATTGCAGCAAGCTTAAACATGGAGTTGAGCTTCTAAAAATACAACGAAACACGCGCTGTAGGCGGTAAGTGCTTTAAATAGCCTTACCGCCTTTTTTGTTATTGTTGCAAACGTATGGCAATCATTTTGCCCTTGGCACACACGTCGCCATTAGCGCTTAAGGTGAGTACCACGGTGACTTTACGCCCTGCGATTTCCACTAGCGTGCCTTTGATTTCAAGTTCGGTATCCAGTGGGGTGGGTTTGAGGTAGTCCACGGTGAGTGAACCGGTGACAAAGCGCATAAAAGGCGCTGAGCCTAAGCTACGATTTTCCGCCGCGTATGCTGCGGCAGCTGCTGTGGCTGTGCCATGACAATCCAATAACGAGGCAATTAAGCCGCCATAAGCAAACCCTGGAACGCCACCTGTGTGGGCTGGGTTGGGTTTATGGTGAGCAATGGCACAATCACCTTGCCAATAGCTTTTAAGCTGTGTGCCTGTTTTGTTTAAGCGCCCACAGCCGTGGCAGTGGGCGTAGTCATCGGGATAATAATCTTGAATGGCGGTTTGATTCATACGGCACCTTATTTTAGTTATTAAATAGGATGCCGTAGTTTATCAGTATTAGCGCTATATTATAAATGCTTTATTAAACCCAGCTACTGGTTTTTCTATCGGACCGGCTTTTAAAGAACCATCCAATGACCATGCCGCCCACAATGGTGGCTAACCCTAATAACCAGCCATGGAAGGTTTGATCATTTTTGAGCAGTGAGTTTTCGGCTTCTGCTTTTTGTAATGCAGTACGCATTAGGCTCAGTTCTTTATTGAGTTCTTGGTTGGCTTTTTCTAACCGAATAGGGTCCTGAGCGATTTCTTCTAAACGTGAAAATTCCGAGGTTTTGTCTTTCAGCATGGCCTCAAGCTGAGCGGCCCGTTGCTTATATTCGTCTCTTTCGTTGCTGATGGCCTTAAACTCATCCTTTATATCAGCGTATTTCTTCTGCGCTGCTTCCTTATCAGCAATGGCCTTGTCTAGTTGCAATTGAGCGGTGGGTTGGCGACTAAGGTACTGAGTTTCCACCCATCCAGTGGTGCTGCCAGCACGAATCTGAGCCCATTCTGCACCTTTGGGCCAGCTTAAAATTTCCACTTGTGTTCCGCTTTTTAGGCCGCGGTGAACAATGCGGTAGCCGCTTCCAGCTTCGGCGCGCACGGGCACATAAAAGCTATCGTTAATCCAACCCGATGCGGAGTTCGCAAGGGCTGGGGCTAAACTTAACGTAAGTAAAAGGAATAGTACTGAACGTTGCATGGCAAATATCTCTATGGGTCTCACTTAGGGAAGGGCAACAATCAAGGGTTTTACTGTTACATTTTGGTAAACACCTGCCTCAATGTAAGGGTCTTGAGCGGCCCAAGCTTTTGCTGCCTGCAAGGATTCAAACTCCGCAATAATTAGCGAGCCGCTAAATCCCGCCTCGCCAGGCTCTTGGCTATCCACATTAGGGTGTGGGCCTGCCACCATTAAGCGCCCCTGCTGGTTTAGCTCTTTTAACCTAGCAAGGTGAGCAGGGCGGCTGGCTTTGCGTTTCTCTAATGAATCAGGGTTGTCTGTGGCAATAATTGCGTAATACATCTGGGTTCCTTTGATGCAAACTATTTGTTCGAAGAATCTGTAGAATCAGTGCCGTTTAGGCGTTTTAGCAGTTCCTGGCGCGCCTCGGGGGCGAGCATACGATAAGCGAAGAACAGCAGCACAGGGTAAAAAATAAGGTTAAGAATTGTAAAGCCAAACATTTTCACATTCACCCAGGCAGCTTCTGAGAGCAATTTGGCCGCTGTAATATTGAGTATAGCTAAAAAGATAAAGTAGCCAATGCACAGCAGGTTGAGTACTACCCAGTTCTGGCGGGTGTAGGGGAGCTGGTAGTCGAAGTTTTTTTCCACTAAGGCCTCCACCATGCGCTGTAAAAATGAGCGCTGCAGCAGGGTGCCTACCACCAGCACAGCCGCAAGCACAGCATAAATTATTGTGGGGCGCCACATAATAAATATGGGGTCACGCAAAAATAGAGTGAGCCCGCCAAACACTAAGGTGATAAGAAACACGGCCCAGTGTAAAGGTTCAAATTTACGCCATACGAGCCAAGTGACCACTATTTGGAACAAACTAGCGATGAGAATACCTTGGGTAGCGAGATAAATATCGCGACCAAACGCAAAGTAAACAATAAAAAATACAACAGCGGGTAAATAATCGAGTATGGCTTTCATGACGGTAATTCAGGCTTTAGTGAGTAAAGGGTGCTTACTTAATACCATTCTGAGTTGCTAAGCAAGGTTCGTATTGGCCAGCTGTGCACTATAAGAGTACCCTAGAGGCTCTTATAAAGGACAATTTATGCAAGGTTTAGTTTACGATTATCATTGCCACACCACCGCATCCGATGGGGCTTTGTCGCCCACGGAGTTAGTGCATTTAGCAGCAACTCATGGGGTGCAAAGTTTAGCCATCACGGACCATGACACTGTTGCAGGCATTGAAGAAGCAAAATCTGCAGCACAAGCAAAAGGGGTTGAGCTCATTAATGGGATTGAGCTGTCTGTTTTATGGGAACGCACCGAACTTCACATGGTAGGCCTTGGAATGGATATTGCCGCGCCTGAGTTCGCCCGATTAGTGATGAGTCAACAGGATGCTCGCAGACAACGTGCGATAAAAATGGGACAGAAGCTCGAAAGGGCCACGGGGCTTAAAAATATTTATGAAGCGGTGTGCGATATTGCAGGCAGCACAGCGCCCTGCAGGCCACACTTTGCCCAGTGGTTGGTTCAAAACAAACAAGTCCGTGACACGGAGCATGCCTTTAATCGTTTTCTTAAGGTTGGGCGTTCGGCGTATGTGAGCACCCCTTGGGCCACACTCGAAGACGCCACCAAAATTGTTAACGAGAGTGGTGGTGTAGCTATTTTGGCACACCCGACTCGCTACCGTTTTACGCGTATGAAATTACGGCGGTTGTTGAGCGAGTTTTGCACTTATGGAGGCAAAGGCTTAGAGGTGGCTCTTCCTAGATTAACGCCAGCGCAATCCGAGCTGCTTTATGATTGTTTAAATGAATTTCCTTTGGTGGCCTCCGGAGGTTCTGATTTTCATAGCCCGCAACAACAATGGTTAACCTTAGGAAAAATTCCTGCTCTAAAAACCGGTGTACCTTTTGTTCGTTCTTTATTAAACCTCTCAGACACTCAGTGAGGCGAAAATGTCGAAAGTATTGCATATTCATCCAGAAACCCCGCAACCACGTTTGATTCGTGAGGCGGTGGAAGTTATTCGTCGAGGCGGTTTAATCGTCTATCCCACAGACACCACCTACGCCATCGGCTGCGCGGTGGGGGAGAAAAGTGCTCTTGACCGTTTAATTCGCTTGCGGCGCTTAGATAAAAAGCACGAGTTCACTTTATTGTGCGCTGACTTATCTGTGCTATCCACCTACGCCAAAGTGGCAAATACGGATTACCGCTTGCTTAAAGCGCAAACACCTGGTGCTTACACCTGGATTTTGCGCGGCACCACCGAAGTACCGCGACGCCTGATGCATCCTAAAAAGCGCACAATAGGCATTCGTGTACCAGATAACGCTATCTGCCAAGCCTTATTGGCTGAATATGGCGAGCCGTTGATGACATCCACTTTACTGTTGCCGGGCGATGAGTATCCGCTCTCAGACCCAATAGATATTGCCAATATGCTGGAGCATCAAGTGGATTTAATCATTGATGGCGGTTTTGGCGGATTAGAAGAAACTTCTGTTATTTCATTGGCAGATGGTAACGGCCCTGAAATCTTGCGTAAGGGCGCGGGGCCCCTTGATGAGATTTATTGAGTCACTTGGGTAGGTGTTTCTTTAAAGTATTCGCTATACTTCTATTTTTATATTTTATAACCAGTAAATGGAGTCGGTTTTGAGCGCCACGGTATCTTCTCAGCGTGTTTTATCAGGTATGCGCCCCACAGGGCATTTACATTTAGGCCACTATCACGGTGTGTTAAAAAACTGGGTAAAGCTGCAGCATGAATATGAGTGCCAGTTTTTTGTGGCAGATTGGCATGCCCTAACCACTGAGTATGAAAACCCACAAACGATCGAAAATAATGTGTGGGATATGGTGATTGATTGGCTAGCAGCAGGGGTCAGCCCTTCAGCTGCTACCATTTTTGTGCAATCACAAGTGCCTGAACATGCGGAATTGCACTTGCTACTTTCCATGATTACACCCTTAGGCTGGTTGGAGCGTGTGCCCACCTACAAGGATCAGCAGGATAAGCTAAAAGAAAAAGATTTAGCCACTTACGGTTTTTTAGGCTATCCCTTGTTACAGGCAGCAGATATTTTAGTTTACCGCGCAGGATTGGTACCCGTTGGAGCCGACCAAGTGGCCCACGTGGAAATTACCCGTGAAGTGGCTCGTCGTTTTAACCACCTTTATGGTCGTGAGCCCGGTTTTGAAGAGGCAGTAGCCGTGGCGGTGCGCAAAATGGGTAAAAAAGCGAGCCGTATTTATCAAGATTTGCGCCGTAAATATCAAGAGCAGGGCGACCATACGGCCCTTGAGACTGCCAAAGCTTTAGTAATGGACCAGCAAAATATCACGCTTGGTGACAGAGAACGCTTGCTTGGTGATTTAGAGGGCGGTGGCAAGGTTATTTTGCCTGAGCCGCAATCCTTGCTTACCCCTGCTTCGCGCATGCCAGGTTTAGATGGGCAGAAAATGTCAAAATCCTATGGCAACTACATCAGTATGCGCGAAGAGCCTGCAGAGGTAGAACGCAAAATCCGTAGTATGCCCACTGACCCTGCACGCGTGCGTCGTAATGACCCTGGCACCCCAGAAAAATGCCCAGTGTGGGAACTGCACAAAGTGTATTCCGATGAGGAAACCAAAGCTTGGGTATATGAAGGGTGCACAAGTGGCGGTATTGGCTGTTTAGATTGCAAGAAGCCCATTGTAGAGGCGGTGCAAGAAGAGCTTGAGCCAATTCGTAAACGTGCTGAAGAGCACGAACGCAACCCAGACTTAGTGCGTAGCATTATTGCTGAAGGCAATGATACTGCCCGTGAAAGAGCGCGCGCCACATTAAAAGAAGTGCGTTCTGCCATGGGGTTAAGCTACCGTTAATCCCGAGTTGCCTACTATGGAAAGCACTGTGAGTGAGTCGCATCCACAACAAATCCCATTGGGCTTGCTCTATGGTGAGGCAATCACGGAATTGCCGCAGGATTTGTATATTCCACCCGATGCCCTTGAAGTGATTCTCGAATCCTTTGAGGGCCCTTTGGATTTACTGCTGTATTTAATTCGTAAGCAAAACCTCGACATTCTCACTATTTCTGTATCAGACATCACCACTCAGTACATGGCGTACATCGACATGATGGAAGCCGCTAATTTTGAGTTAGCAGCAGAATATTTGGTGATGGCGGCTTGGCTTGGAGAAATTAAGTCTCGCAGCTTGCTGCCACGTCCGGCAAAAGAAGATGAAGAAGACGGTTTGGATCCGCGCGCGGAACTTATTCGGCGACTGCAAGAATACGAACAATTTAAACAAGCCGCAGAAGACCTAGATGCCTTGCCACGCCAAGAGCGTGATACTTTTGCCGCCGAAGCACACACGGTGAGAGAGCAAAATAGCATTTTGCTGGCTGAATCCACGCTAGAGGAATTGCTGGCGGCATTCAGAGGCTTATTGCAGCGTGCAGAACTGTTTGAAAGTCACCAGGTAAGCCGCGAACCTTTGTCCACTCGTGAGCGTATGTCTAAGGTATTAGCACAGCTTCAACACCAGCAGTTTGTTCCCTTTGTGGCGCTTTTCACGGTGGAAGAAGGGCGCTCAGGGGTGGTTGTTACCTTTTTAGCGATTATGGAGCTGGTAAAAAATCAGTTGATTGAGTTGGTGCAAAGTGAGTTTGCTGCGCCCATCCATGTGCGCACAAGAATGGAAGAAGCAATGAGCGTAGAAGGTGACAGTATCCATGAGTGACTCAAAGCTGCAGCAAATCATAGAGGCGGCACTGTTTGCGGCGGACAAGCCATTGACCCCAGAGCAATTGCAAGCCTTGTTCGAAGACACCGCCCAACCCACGACAAAGTCCATTAATACTGCCCTAGAGGCCTTAACAACGAAATATCTCAATAGCGGCATTGAGCTAGTGTCTCTCGCAACCGGCTATCGATTTCAAACACGTCCTGCTTTTGCACCATGGGTACAAAAACTCTGGGAGGAGAAGCCACCTAGGCTCAGCCGTGCCGTATTAGAGACCTTAGCGTTAATGGCCTATCGGCAGCCCATTACCCGCGGTGAAATCGAAGAGATACGCGGTGTTGCCGTTAGCAGCCAAATCGTTCGTACTCTGGTGGAGCGTGGTTGGGTGCGTGTAGTGGGACATAAGGAGGTGCCTGGTCGTCCTGCTTTATATGCCACCACCAATGAGTTTTTGGCTTATTTTAACTTGGCAAGCTTGGATGAGTTGCCAACTCTTGCGGAATTGCAGTCAATAACTCTTGAGGAAGAGCGAAAGAAAGAGCACCAAGAACAAGCCTTATCCGCTGAAAATGAAAATAACGCTCAACAGGACACCGCAAATCAAGCTAACATAGCAGAGCAAGAAGAATCTCTAGATTCCCTAGATGAGTTCGATATGGAAGCGGTTGACTCAGTACTTGCAGAGTTTGATCAGCGCTTTAAAGCTGGCCAGTCTTTTGAACAGGAAGATGTTGAAGCGAGGAGTGAAAGCTCATCGCTGGAGCCTTAAAATGACAGAGAAGTTACAAAAAGTATTAGCGCGCGTGGGCATGGGTTCACGCCGTGAAATTGAAACATGGATCAGCGCTGGCCGAGTATCGGTTAATGGCGCTGTGGCCACATTAGGAGATAGAGTCGGTGACGATGACTTAATCCGAGTGGATGGCAAAATAATAAGAACCGTTAAGGAAGCAGAAGTGGCACGTCGAATTATTATGTATCACAAACCCGCGGGTGAAGTATGTTCACGGAATGACCCTCAAGGTCGTCCCACTGTGTTTGATAACTTGCCGCGCCTGCGCAATATGCGCTGGGTATTGGTGGGCCGTTTGGATATTAACACCTCGGGGTTGTTGTTATTCACCACAGATGGCGAGTTAGCTCACCGTTTGATGCATCCCTCAAACGAATTTGTGCGAGAGTATGCCGTACGTATTTTAGGCGTACTTACGGATGAACAAAAAAAGACACTCGTCACAGGCGTTGAGCTAGAAGACGGTATCTCTAAATTTGCCACGCTAGACGAAGCAGGCGGTGGCGAAGAGTCAGCCAACCAGTGGTACAAGGTGACTTTACTCGGTGGAAAATACCGCGAAGTTCGGCGCTTGTTTGCTTCCCAAGGTTTTGAGGTATCGCGGTTGATTCGTATTCGTTTTGGCGATATTAAGCTGCCACCGCAATTACGCTTGGGTCGTTGGATGGAGCTTGAGCCTGAAGAAGTGGAGCGCATTGCTAGTAGTGTTGAGCTTAAATCTAAACAATACACTGGCTTATATGGACGCGCCCGTTTGCGCGCTCAGCGTCATGGGGCTAAACGCTCACCGCGTACACCAAGACGTAACCCTTATCGCCGCTAACCTGGCGCCGTCCGTCTTATAAGGAGAGGGAAATGCTCTTTGAGAGTTATGGATTTTGGTTGATTTTCGGCATGCTGCTTATCATTTCCGAAGTACTAATGATGAGCTTTGTGGTGGTGTTTTTTGGTCTCGGCGCCTTGGTAGTGGGTACCTTAACCTGGCTTGGCTTATTAACCACATTGCCGTGGCAGCTACTCTGCTTTGCTGTGGTAAGCCTTGCACTCTTGTTTCTCACTCGTCGCCGTTTCAAAAGTGCACTTAAAGGCGAAGTGGCAGCCTCCCATTCGCAAGCTCAATCAGATTTAATTGGGCAGCGGGTAGAGGTTGTTAAAGCCTTTGAAAATGGCAAAGGTGTGGTGTTCTTTCGCGGTGCGCGTTGGGATGCCTACAGCGAGGACGCCCTTGCAGTTAATGACTCTGCTTGGATTGTGGATCATACTAGCATTACCTTAACCGTCAGTAACAAAAAGCCCTAGTGGCACATTCATAGGAGAAGCAAATGGAGTTTGGTATTACGTTTACATTTTTATTAGTGGTTTTTGCGGTGGTGGCCATCGCCAAAACAGCTCGCGTGGTACCTCAGCGCAGTGCTTACGTGGTGGAGCGTTTAGGTAAATATTCTAAAACCTTAGAAGCAGGTTTTCATATTTTAATTCCCTTTATTGATAAAGTGGCTTATCGCCACACCTTAAAGGAAGAAGTTATTGATGTGCCGCGCCAGATGTGCGTTACCAAAGATAACATTCAGGTGGCGGTAGACGGTGTAGTTTACTTGCAGGTAATGGATGCCCATGCGGCAAGCTATGGCATCAATGACTATCGCTACGCTGCAACCCAGCTTGCGCAAACCACCTTGCGTTCAGTGATTGGTAAAATCGAGTTAGATAAAACCTTTGAAGAACGCGACAGCATTAACCAACAAGTGGTACAAGCGTTAGATGAGGCGGCACAACCATGGGGCGTTAAAGTAATGCGCTATGAAATTGCCGATATCGAATTGCCTGCCACCATTCAAGATGCCCTAGAAAAGCAAATGCGTGCTGAGCGTGAGCGCCGCGCTGTGGTCGCTGAGTCTGAAGGGGAGCGCCAAGCGAAAATCAATGTATCTGAGGGTGCGCGCCAAGAGGTCATCAACCATTCTGAAGCTGAGAAAATGCGCCAAATTAATGAAGCAGAAGGGCGTGCCCGCGAAATTCTACTCATTGCTGATGCCACCGCCCGTGGGCTAGAGCGTGTAGCTCAGGCCATCAACCAAGAAGGCGGCAAAGAAGCGGTGTCTTTACGTGTGGCAGAGCAATACGTGAAGGAGTTTGGCAAGCTAGCTCAAACCAATAACACTATGATTTTACCCGCAGAATTAAGCGATATCGGCAGTGCTGTGGCGGCAATTACCACGACGTTGAACAAAGTAAAATAAGTCCATTGCCTATCGCTTTTATTAATGCCCCCTTGCCACTGGCAGGTGGGGCATTATTATGTGTGCTCAATTAAATAACAGCAGAGATTGGAGGCAATATGAGCCAGCCTATCCGTGTGGCAATTTTAGGCTATGGTAACTTAGGTCGCGGTGTGGAAGCAGCAATACAAAAAAACAAAGATATGGAGTTAGTGGCAATTTTTAGCCGCCGCGACCCCAGCTCTTTTACACAGCAAGTAAGTGCCCCTTTTGTGCATGTATCTGAGCTTGATGCCTATCAAGATAAAGTGGATGTGCTAGTGCTTTGCGGTGGTTCTGCCACAGACTTACCTGAACAAACGCCACAATATGTACAACAGTTTGTGGTGGTGGATAGCTTTGATACTCACGCCAAAGTGCCAGAACACTTTGCTGCTGTGGATGCTGCCGCCAAGGCAAACAATAGCTTAGGCGTTATTGCCACTGGTTGGGATCCCGGACTCTTTTCTTTAAACCGCGTACTTGGTGAATCCGTATTGCCTCAAGGTGACACCTATACCTTTTGGGGTAAAGGCTTAAGCCAAGGTCACTCTGATGCCGTACGCCGTGTGCCCGGTGTGGCAGCGGGTGTGCAGTATACTTTGCCTAACGAGGCCAGTGTGGAGCAAGTGCGCCAAGGTGAACGCCCCGAACTTAGCACCCGTGAAAAACACGTGCGCGAATGCTATGTGGTGCTTGAAGAGGGGGCGGATGAAGCCACAGTGCGAGAAGCGATTGTCACCATGCCGCATTATTTTGAACCCTTCGATACCACAGTGCACTTTATCAGCCAAGAGGAACTTGAGCGGGAACATTCCGCCATGCCCCATGGTGGCGTGGTGTTACGCAGCGGTGAAACTGAGGAAAATAACAAGCAAGTGGTGGAGTTTGGCTTACGTCTAGGCAGTAATCCTGAGTTTACTGGCAGTGTGCTTGTGGCCTATGCACGCGCAGCACATCGTTTATTCCAAGCAGGGGAGCGTGGCGCCAAAACTGTATTTGATATTCCCATCGGTTTGCTTTCACCCTATAGCCCAGAAGAATTAAGGGCAAGCCAACTCTAGGCTTTGTAAAACATAGCTACCTTGGTTTACATTAGCACCGTTTATCTTGGATAATCGGCGCTTTTAATCGATTGGCTATCAGTGTTTATTTTTTAGAGATTAAGTTGAGGTAATTATGCGTAAGGTGCTGTTAACCACTGCTTGTGCTTCATTGCTGCTTCCAGCAGTTGCCACGGCAGACCCCAAGGAAGGTTGGGATTTGGAAGTGGGTTTAAATTACACCATGAAGCGTGGTAACACCGACTCTGATGCGTTTAGCGGAAAAGCGGAAGCCGAGCGCGACGCGCTTAATTGGCGCCACCTAGCCAAGCTTGAGGGCGGCAACGAGGAGAAGCGCAACAAAGATCGCGATAAAGAACGTATTGCTGAGCGTTATTTCGGCTCTTACAAACTCGATCGTAAGATTGATGACGCAAATTACATCTTCAACCAACTTTCCGCGCAAAAAGACCTCTTCAGCGGTTATACCTATGAAACCACGTATGCGTTTGGTTATGGTCGTCGATTTATTGATAACGAACGCCACCGCCTAGATATTGAAGCCGGTCCTGGATACCGTGTTCGTGAACTCGATGAGTTGCCAGAAGAGTGGGCAGGCACTAACAAAAGCCGCACCGAAAAAGATGCGGTGGCATTAGTGGCGTTGCGTTATAAGCTACAACTCACTGAAAACGCTCAGTTCCGTGAAGATGTGACCAGCGAACTTGAAGATGGTGCTTCGGTTACTCGTGCTGAGACAAGCTTAACCAGCGCTATTAACAGTCGCTTGTCATTACGCGTGAGCCATGTGCTGCGTCATAACAGCAAGCCTGCAGATGATGTGCGCAAAAGTGACCAAGAAATCTTGGTGGGCTTAGTGTGGAGCCTCTAAAACCCTAGAGCCCTTGCAACGCTGTACCGGCCCCAAAGTCTTTGTGCTTTTGGGGCTTTTTTATTGGTATCGATATTAAAGAGGAAGCCATGCTTGGTGTTAGTGAATCGGTAAAAAGCAACCAAACGGATGTGCACGAAAACCTTGTAGCAACAGTGGAGAAGCATCTGCGGCATCTCTGGCAGGGACCTATCGCCGAGCACACCCGTTTGGCTTTTGAGCAGCTAACTCAGTGGCGCGCTAAAAAAGGAACTGAATTGCCTTTGGTGCTTGATACTGGCTGTGGAACCGGGCGTTCAACCTTTTTATTAGCGCAACAATATCCTGAGGCATTGGTGGTGGGGGTGGATCAATCCGCTGACCGTTTGCAGCGGGGTAACCGGCGTTTTCAATTTCCTAAGAATGCCATGTTATTGCGCGCAGAATCTGCTGATTTATGGCGTTTGATGGCGGCTCACGAATGGCGGTTGTGGCGCCACTATGTGCTGTATCCTAACCCTTGGCCTAAATCTGCCCACCTGCGCCGCCGCTGGCACGGACACCCCGCTTGGCGTGAGCTGTTAGCGCTTGGTGGCATCTTGCATTGCCGCACCAATTGGCGGCTTTATGTGGAAGAAATGAAGACGGCGCTAGCGGTTTCACAAATTAGTGCTCATATAAAGACTATTGCTTTGGATAAAGAAAAAGCGCACTTGGCGTTAACGGATTTCGAAGAAAAATACCTGCTAAGTGGCCATGGATTGTGGCAACTTGAGGTACAGCTACCGGGCTAGGCTCGGTAGCTGTTAGTGATTAGAGCTGCTTAAACATCTGTCGATGTGGAATATCAGCCTCTAAAAAAATACCTCCCGTTACGGTAAACCCAGCGGCCTCATAAAAGCTCGTGGCGTGGGTCTGCGCATGCAAGAAAATTTCTTTCATATCCATGGCTTTCGCTTCTTGGGAAGCAGCAAGTAACAGCGCCTTGCCAATGCCACCGTTGCGGTGCTGTTCGAGCACTGATAAGCGGCTGATTTGGCCATTAGGCATCAAGCGTATGCACCCTATAGGAGTGTTGGCTTCGTCCAGCGCTAAAAAATGGACTGAATCTTGGTCTTGATCATCCCACTCTAGTTCAGCAGGTACACGCTGCTCTTTGATGAATACAGCTTCGCGGACTTGCTTTAGTGCTGCTTCATCAGCATTCCAAGTGGTTTTTTTGATACTAAATTTCATCGTTAACCTCGCTAAAGAAGGATGAGGTAGCCTTCTTCTTGCCACGTTTTTAGCAACGGGGCCGTTTCTTTGCATAGATACTTATCAAGTTGCGCCGTAGTATACAGACGTTGTTGCGCAAGATAAGTGGCAAAAGGGATTAAGCTTGTGCTTAAAGGATATAAGTCGCCATTTATCCATAGCCCTTCGTGAGTGCAGAGCATTCTCACTCCGCCAGCACGCACCATATAAGCATCAGGGTAGTGGCGCTTTATGGCGTCAATATCCGTATGGGTATGGTGCGGGTATTGCCTTGGCTCTGTTAGTAGCTCGGCAAAAGCGCGATAAGCTGCGTCCTTAGACAACAAGGAAAGCGCTTGTTCCTGCAACAGTTCCACATCGCTTTCGTGGAGGGCACCAGGCGCCGAAACTAATTTGCGGTGTGAATCTTGAAACAACGTAGATGCATTGTCGGCCAGGGTTTCGTCTGTGAGTCGGGCCAGCAAATCCGTTAGGCGCGGTGCTCTAAAACCCACAGACCAAGTGATGCAATCTGCGCTTGCGGCAACGCCCCAGTGGGCAACCCCGGGGGGAATATAAAGCACATCGCCTGGCTTCATTAAGTGCGTGCTTTCTATGGGCATATCTGCAATTAAATCCAAGGCATCAGTACTTTGGCGCGGAGTATTTTCGTTGCACTTGGGCCCTAATTGCCACTCTCGTTCACCTTGTGCTTGGATTAAAAACACATCGTAACGGTCGAAGTGGGGCCCTACGCTGCCGCCTTCTGCGGCATAGCTCACCATAATATCTTCGTGGCGCCAGCTCGGCAGAAAATTAAAATCATCTAACAGTAACGCCACGGAACTATGGTAATAATCCACTGATTGCACGAGCAAGGTCCAATCGAGTGCTGTGGTATCAGGTAAGCCTTTAAGAGGTCCTTGCTGCAATGTCCAGGGGCCGTTATCGCGCCCTTTGATCAGGCGCGATTCCACATCTTCACGCTCAGCAAGAGCAAACAATTGCTCACGGCTTAAACAAGATAGCCCCGTGGCAGCTTGAGTCATCACCAAAGGCTGCTTTTGCCAGTATTGTTGCAAAAACTGCTCAGCAGCCAGTGGCAATGTAAAGCGAGGTAGCATATTAAACGGCCTTCGCCTGCGCTTCAGCATTCCCTGTGTAAAGGGCAGGGGTGAGGGCTTTTAAATTGTTTTTTGCTTCCTCGGGGATCTCTAACTTATCAATAAAGTCAGCAATAAGCTCTTGGGTAATGGCTTTACCGCGAGTTAAATCTTTGAGCTTTTCATAGGGCTTTTCAATGCCATAACGGCGCATGACCGTTTGAATCGGCTCTGCAAGCACTTCCCAAGCAGCGTCTAAATCTTCAGCGAGGCGCGCTTCGTTTACTTCAAGTTTGCCAAGGCCTTTTAGGGTGGCCTCGTAGGCAATTAAGCTATGGCCTAACCCCACGCCCACGTTGCGCAGAACGGTGGAATCGGTGAGGTCTCGTTGCCAGCGAGAAACGGGCAGCTTTTCTGCCAAATGCCCCATAATGGCGTTAGCCAAGCCTAAGTTACCTTCAGAGTTTTCAAAGTCGATGGGGTTTACCTTGTGCGGCATGGTGGAAGAACCCACTTCGCCCTCTACGGTGCGCTGCTTAAAGTAACCAAGGGAAATGTAGCCCCAAATATCGCGGTCAAAATCCAATAAAATGGTGTTGAAGCGCATGAGCGTGTGGAAGTACTCCGAAATACAGTCATGGGGCTCAATTTGTGTGGTGTAGGGGTTGAAGGTCAGCCCTAAATCTTCTACAAATTTTTGCGCTAGTGCAGGCCAATCTACCTCTGGATAAGACGCTAGGTGAGCATTGTAATTACCCACAGCACCGTTGATTTTGCCGAGCAAAGATACCTGCGCAAACTGCTCGTATTGGCGCTCTAAGCGTGCCACAACGTTAGCAACCTCTTTACCTACTGTGGTGGGCGATGCGGTTTGACCGTGAGTGCGTGAGAGCATGGGTGTACCAGCAAGTTGATGGGCCATGCGGCGTAGGTGCGAAATAATGCGCTCCATTACCGGCAACAGCTCCTCGCGTGCTTCCGCTAACATAAGGCTGTAAGAAAGGTTGTTAATGTCCTCTGAGGTGCAGGCAAAGTGCACAAACTCGCTAATCTTGGCGAGTTCTTCGTTTTCTGCCAAAGCTTCTTTAATGTAGTACTCAACCGCTTTTACGTCATGGTTGGTGGTGCGCTCAATCTCTTTCACGCGTTGTGCGGCTGCTAGGTCAAAACGAGTGGCAATGCAGCGCAAGGGCCAAGCCGCATCTGCGCTCAACAGGGGAACTTCTTCAATTTCGGGATGGTTGCTGAGAGTTTCTAACCACGCGACTTCCACGCGCACACGATTACGAATTAACCCGTATTCGCTGGTGATTTGGCGTAATTTGTCGCAGCGGCCAGCATAGCGGCCATCCACAGGGGAAATTGCGTAAAGAGGGTCCATTTGTTGAGACATGTGTTTAGATCTCCAAGGTTAATAAAGCGCAAAGCGCCACATGAATAAGCTATTGAATGATATCTAAGGCCTGCACCAGCCGCTTCTTCGAAAACAATAAGCGCCATTGGCGGCCGCCCACCTGATGCCACAAAAATGCAGCCCTGATGGCGGTGAGCAACAGGGTGCGAATGCGTGCTGCGCCTAGCTCATTTTGTAAGTGCTCAGGCTTACCCGGTACACGAATACGTTTGGGCAGCGTGCTAATGGTGTCACTGTAAATACCAGATAATCGGCGAGTCAACTCAGGACCAGTGATATCAGTAAAAAAGGCTTGTTGCTCGTCTAATGCTTTAAGTCGCTGCTGTAGGTTGCTAATAAGCAAGGTGTTTTTACGTGCTTGTTTACTTACGTAAATAACGGTCATGGCATATTGTAAAGTGCGCTTGTGGGCAGCGGTGGTGGTTTGTTGCGTAAAGAGCTGCTTAATTAAGTCACGCCCTAGGTGAAGCTGGTTTAGCTCAGGATAAATATCACCAAAATGCTCAGGGTTGAGCTCAATGGTGGCCCTAATCAAGGGTGCCGCGGCATCAGCATCCCATTGCCCTGTGGTGGCCACTTTGTCCACCAGGTAGCAAGCTTGAAATAGCGCGCTCAATGCAATGGCTTCTTGTTGCAAGGGGCTAAAATCAGTCATGGGTTGCCTCAATAATGGCACCGCCTAAACACACATCATCCTGATAAAACACCACTGACTGGCCTGGGGTTACTGCGCGCTGGGGCGTGTCAAACTCAACGCGCACTGTGTTTTCTGTGAACTGAGTAATGGTGCAAGCTTGATCTGCTTGGCGGTAACGGGTTTTGGCCGTGGCTTTTAAGGGGAGAGCAGGTGCTTCACCTGCAATCCAATGAACGGGTCCTGTAGTAAGAGATTGGCTGAAAAGTAGAGGGTGATCGTGCCCTTGTACGGCCACTAGGGTATTGGTCGCGAGATCTTTCTTGGCCACATACCAAGGTGCTTCACTGGCATTTGCCAAACCACCAATGCCTAAGCCTTGGCGCTGGCCTAAGGTGTAATACATAAGGCCGTGATGCTCACCAATTACTTTGCCGTTTTCATCGGTTAATTCGCCCGGTTGCGCGGGGAGATAGCGTTCCAAGAAATCTTTAAATCGGCGTTCACCGATAAAACAAATGCCAGTGGAGTCTTTCTTTTTAGCATTAGCAAAACCTTTTTGTTCTGCTATTACACGTACATGTGGCTTTTCTAAGCGGCCAAGAGGAAATAGTGTGCGGTTAAAACTCTCGCCGCTCACAGCATGTAAAAAGTAAGATTGATCTTTGCTGGTATCTAGCCCGCGGAGCAATTGAGCATGACCATTAGCGCTAGCGTTATGACGCACCTGCGCATAATGGCCGGTGGCGATGCCATCAGCCCCTAAGGTCAGTGCATGGTCTAAAAAAGCTTTAAACTTGATCTCTTTATTACAAAGAATATCTGGGTTTGGGGTGCGGCCCGCTTGATATTCTTCTAAAAAGTGTTCAAAAACACGATCCCAATATTCCTTAGCGAAGTTAGCAGTGTGCAACTCAATGCCAAGCACGCCAGCCACTTGCATCGCATCAAGCAAATCCTCTTGGGCGGTGCAGTACTCGGTGCCGTCGTCTTCATCCCAGTTTTTCATAAACAGCCCTTCCACTTGATAGCCTTGCTCAAGTAATAGGGCTGCAGCCACTGCGGAATCAACACCACCAGACATGCCTAAAATAATGCGCGTGTCTTGGGGGGCCTTGCTTAAGGGATGAGTCATTTCTGTTGTAGAGGCCATGGGTGCTCGTAAAGGGTATCTAAAGGTAATCGCCTGCCTGCTAAATATTGGGTTAAACAGGGCAAAACCAAGGGGCTGCGGTGCTGCGCACGGGCAGCTTTGATTTCGTCAAACGTTAGCCATTGTGTGTCGTATATATCAGCATCTAAGCGTTGTTTTTTATCATGGCTTTTTGGTTCGCCCACAAAGCAATAGCGATGATAAATGGGGCCGTTAATGCCCGCTTGAAAAATAAAGACGCCCACAAAGGCAGTGATCTCCACCTGCCAAGCTGTTTCCTCAAGGGTCTCGCGAAAGGCTGCTTGGCTGAGTTGCTCGCCAGCTTCCACATGACCAGCTGGCTGGTTGTAGCGCAGCTCGCCTTGGATTTCTTCGCGCACCATTAAAAACTTTTCGTCACGCTCGATAATAGTAGCAACGGTAATGCGGGGTGAAAATCTGTTCATGAGGGCCTCTTAATAATTGCGCCGCAATGATAGCTGATTTGGCATGTTTTAGCACTCTGCTTTATGGGGTGCGTTTGTGCCTTGCGGCGTTGTTATGGCTTCTAGGCCTTGGGGCGGGCACAGAAATTTCTTGCCATTCACCGGGCGCTAATTGTTGCAAATGCCATTGTCCAATTTTAAAGCGAATTAAGCGCAGGGTGGGGTGGCCCACAGCCGCTGTCATGCGCCTCACTTGGCGGTTTTTGCCTTCACTGATAGTAAGTTTTAACCAGGTGGTGGGAATGTTTTTTCGTTCGCGAATAGGGGGATGACGGTCCCACAGCCAAGGTGGGGCGGCGACGCTCACTTTTGCGGGCCGCGTAATGCCATCTTTTAGTGTGACTCCAGTAGCCAATAACTGCAGTGCCTTTGCGTCAGGGATGCCTTCCACCTGAGCGAAATAAGTTTTTTCCACAGCAAACTTTGGATGGCTAATGCGATGTTGCAAGGCACCGTTATCCGTCAGCAAAAGCAAACCTTCAGAATCCCAATCCAAGCGGCCAGCGGGATAGACGTTAGGTAGATTGATAAATTCGGCTAAGGTACGTTTGCCTGCTTCTGGGCTGAATTGGCTAAGTACTCGGAAGGGTTTGTTAAATAAAATGAGACGGGCCATGAACGATAAATGAAAGATATAAACACATAAAATAGGCGCCTAAGCGCCCATCTTATTCGGGGTTGTCCTGCTCTTCTTTCAGTACAACCAAGTTGGTGGCGTGGTAGCCCTTTTGCACCAGCTGTGGTTCATAGGACACACGTTGACCTGCTTTTAAGCTACGGTAACCGTCCATTTGGATGTAAGAGTGATGAACAAAAACGTCATCGCCACCTTCATCAGGGCGAATAAACCCATAACCCTTGGTATTACTGAACCACTTAACTTTTCCCGTTGCCATGTTACTCCCCTTGTAAAACTATCTTATTAGAGGCTTCATTATTGTTATAAGGATTAGCGGAAACGCATTCATACACCTTTCACCAGAGTCAGTTGACTGTCAAGTAAAATAAGTCAAATCAAGAGAGTATAAGAATAACGCAGTAAATTCGGGCAGGAAATATGCAGGCGGGCGGCGCCTGCATATAAAAAGTTTATTTCATACGGAAGGTGATTCGACCCTTGGTTAAATCGTAGGGGGACATTTCAACCTTTACTCTATCGCCAGTAAGAATGCGGATGTAGTGCTTGCGCATCTTGCCAGAAATGTGGGCGATAATCTCATGATCGTTTTCGAGCTTAACCCGAAACATTGTGTTTGGAAGGGTTTCTGTTACTACGCCTTCTAGCTCTAATTGCTCTTCTTTTGCCATGAATATTGTTTACCGTTAAATATGAACATGAAATGGAGGCTAGATTGTGCCGTAAATAGCGTCGTTGTGCAAAACAAACGGGCTAATTGTGCTGCAAAACAAGCGCCTAGCTGTTTTGGCTAGGCGCTATGAGTTAACTTTCTAGGCTTTCCAAATACTTTTCTGCATCCAATGCCGCCATGCACCCAAAGCCAGCTGAGGTAACCGCCTGGCGATAGACGTTATCGGCCACATCGCCGGCCGCAAAAACACCAGGCACGCTTGTGCTTGTGGCTCCACCTTGCAAGCCGCTCTTAATGGTGATGTATCCACCATGCATTTCAAGCTGCCCGGTAAAGATATCGGTGTTAGGTTTGTGGCCAATGGCGATAAACACACCATGGACGGCAACTTCTTGTTCCTCACCTGTTAGTGTGCTTTTAAGGCGTACACCGGTAACCCCAGAATCGTCACCAAGCACCTCTTCTAAGGTGTGGTGCCATATAGGCTCGATATTTTCTTTTGCAAGCAAACGGTCCTGAAGGATTTTTTCTGCTCGGAGGCTATCACGACGGTGAACAAGATAAACTTTTTCGGCAATATTGGAGAGGTACAAAGCTTCCTCTACCGCTGTATTGCCACCACCAACCACAACAACTTCCTGTCCTTTGTAAAAGAAGCCGTCGCAGGTGGCACAGGCTGACACCCCCTTCCCAAGAAATGTTTCTTCGGAGGGCAAACCCAAATACATCGCCGAAGCGCCCGTGGCAATAATGAGCGCATCACACTGATAACGCCCCACCTCGCCAACCAAGGTAAAAGGGCGCTGGGACAAATCCACTTGCTGAATATGGTCGTAAATCAGCTTGGCTTCAAAGTTTTCCGCGTGCTGCTGCATACGTTGCATCAGTTCTGGCCCTTGCACCCCAGTGGCATCGCCAGGCCAGTTTTCAACATCTGTGGTGGTGGTTAGCTGGCCGCCGGGTTCCATACCCGTAATAACCGCAGGGTTGAGGTTTGCACGAGCGGCATAAATGGCAGCGGTATAGCCTGCAGGGCCCGAACCGAGCACAATCAAGCGATGGTGTTGTGGGGTGCTCATAATGACTCCATAAACTGATTAGCTGAATTTTAGGTTTGGCATCTTACTATGTTGGCCATCACTAATAAAACAAAGCATTAGAATATTTTGTTTGGTTGGTATGCGGCGCTTTTAGCGTGTTAGTATGTGTGCTTGTTCCTTCGCACCGGGTTTGTAAAACCTGACAGCGCAACTGTATTAGCAAGCAGTTATTGCATAGAATACAGATTATATTTCTTTTTAATCAGGCGCTTATCTAGCATTGTTTGAGTGAATTCAAGGTGACAAAAAAGACTTCTACTGAGACACCCGCTTGGGTGGCTTATTTACAGCGTGGCCTTATTGAAGGTGCTGTGCTTGGCGCCATAGCCGTATCTGCATTTTTGCTGCTAGCGCTTTTCTCTTACCATCCTCAAGATCCGAGCTGGACGAGCTTGAGCAGTGTTAGCCAGGTTGCTAACGCAGGCGGCAAAGCGGGTGCTTTGGCAGCAGATTTATTATTAGCTGGTTTTGGTTTTTTTGCATATATCTTTCCTTTATTGGTAGCTTATTGGGGAATAAAAGTGTTGCGCGAAAGGCGCATGAAAACGGGTAAAAGCTGGCCGCTCTTTTTTATTCGTTTAAGCGGCTTTGTACTCATTATGTGCGCAGGCACAGCTTTACTCAGTGTGCATTTGCAATCAGGCATTGGTTTTTTGCCCAACAAGTCAGGGGGAGCATTGGGGCAGGAGCTTGGGGCTTTCTCGCTCAACACATTCAATATTACTGGTGGCACACTCATTCTGTTTACCCTGTTCTTGCTGGGAGTCACTTTATTCACTGGGCTTTCGTGGATTTTGTTGGCAGAGAAGCTCGGGGCTTTTGTCTTAGATTTGATTCAAAACATGCCTCAGAAGTTTGCCACCTTGCGTACTAAATACACAGAAAGAAAAGAACATAAGGCGCAAATAAAAGCCGCAAAGGCCCAAGAAAAGGCTAAGAAACCCAAAGTGTCCCCACGTGCGGCAGCTAGCAAAAACACCCAAACCATCAGTAAGCCTGCATCCGTTCCCCAAACAGAAGTGGCTAAGCCGCTTTCAGCACCAGCGCCTGTGGCGAAACCAAGCAAAAAAGCACAAGCGGATATGTTTGTTGAGGTAGGAGAGGGCGCACTGCCTGCCTTCTCTCTACTCGATGCAGCAGACCCCGATGCCCATGGCGGTTTTACGGAAAGTGATTTAGAAGAAATGTCGCGCTTGCTAGAAGCCAAATTGGCCGACTTTAAGGTTTCCGCCGACGTGGTGGCGGTGCAGCCAGGGCCCGTCATTACGCGCTTTGAAATTCAGCCAGCGCCGGGCATTAAAGCAAGCCGTATTACAGGTTTGGCTCAAGATTTAGCGCGCTCGTTGGCGGTGATATCTGTGCGCGTGGTTGAAGTTATTCCTGGACGCACCACAGTGGGTATCGAAATCCCCAATGAAAAACGTGAAATTATTCGTTTTGTTGAAGCCATAGATAGCAAAATTTTTAAGGAATCCAAATCGCCCCTCACCTTTGCCCTTGGTAAAGATATTAGCGGAAACCCTGTCATCGCAGACCTCAGCAAGATGCCGCACTTGTTAGTAGCGGGAACCACGGGTTCGGGTAAGTCCGTGGGCCTAAATGCCATGTTGCTTTCCATTTTATTTAAAGCAACGCCCGAAGAAGTGCGTCTGATTATGATAGACCCTAAGATGCTTGAACTTGCTGTTTATGATGGCATTCCGCATCTGTTAGCGCCTGTGGTAACAGATATGACGGAAGCTGCCAGTGCGCTTCGCTGGGGGGTCGCAGAAATGGAGCGCCGCTATAAATTAATGGCGGCACTGGGTGTGCGTAACTTGGCCGGTTACAACCGCAAAGTGGACGAGGCCAACGCCGCAGGGGATCCCATTGCTGACCCCACTTGGAAGCCAAGCCACGATGATTTTTCTGAGTCACCCGAGGAGGCACCTCATTTAGGTCACTTGCCATCTATCGTTATCGTGATTGATGAATTTGCGGATATGATGATGATAGTGGGTAAAAAAGTAGAAGAATTAATCGCCAGAATCGCCCAAAAAGCCCGTGCGGCAGGTATTCACTTAATCCTCGCCACCCAGCGCCCATCGGTGGATGTTATTACAGGTCTAATCAAAGCTAACGTTCCCTCTCGGATGGCCTTCCAGGTGTCATCGCGCATTGATTCACGCACCATTTTAGATCAGGGAGGCGCTGAACAGCTGCTTGGCTATGGTGATATGTTGTACTTACCTGTGGGAGTTAACGTCCCCGAGCGGGTGCATGGCGCCTTTGTGTCAGACGATGAGGTGCACCGTGTGTGTGACGATTGGCGCGCCCGTGGTGAACCAAATTACCTTCCTGAAATCCTAGAAGATACAGATATCAATGCCGCAATTCCTGGCATGGAAGCGCCCGGTGAGAGCGATGATGCGGAAAGTGACCCACTTTATGATGAAGCGGTGGCCCATGTGATTGAAAGCCGCCGTGCGTCGATTTCTTTCGTGCAACGCAAGATGCGAATTGGGTATAACCGCGCAGCTCGCCTAGTGGAGGCCATGGAAATGGCGGGTGTGGTATCTGCGCCAGGCCATAATGGCCAACGTGAAGTAATAGTGCCAGGTGGAGATAGAATGTGATAAAGGGCATAGGTGTAATAGCAGCGGGGTTAGTGTTACTGCCAATAAGCGCATTTGCCGATGCAGCGGGCAATTTAGCCGCGTTGCTTGATGGGGTGGACAGTATTGATACGCGCTTTGAACAGGTGATTCTTGACCGTGATGGCAGTCGCATGCAAACCGCCACGGGGCATATGCTAGTGAAGCGTCCGCGTCAGTTTCGCTGGCATGCGGAAGAGCCGTTTGAGCAATTAGTGGTTTCTGATGGCGACCGTGTGTGGGTGCATGATGTGGACCTAGAGCAAGTGCTCGAGCGTCCTCTGGGCGAAGAAGTGGGTGAAACGCCAGCGCTGTTGTTAAGTGGTGATAGCAGTAAAATCGCTGAGGAATTTGAAATTACAGAGGTTGCTAAGCAAGGGCGTAATATTACCTACCAGCTCAAACCCAAAAATAAAGAACAGCTTTTTGATGTGCTAGAAATCAGCTTTAAAGGAGCCCAACCAAGCGCCATGCGTTTGGAGGACAGCTTGGGCCAAAAAACTGTCTTTGAGTTTATTAAACCGAAAATCAATATAGCTATTGATGCAACCTCGTTTGAATTTGCTATTCCTGAAGGTGTTGATGTAATTCGTCATGAATAATGACTTATTTAGTGAAACTAGCGATTTGCACCAGCCTTTGGCTGCGCGATTGCGTCCCCAGCATATTTCTGAATATGTTGGCCAGCAGCATGTGGTGGGTGATGGAAAACCTCTACGCCTAGCCCTCGAAAAAGGGCAACTGCATTCGATGATTCTGTGGGGCCCACCCGGCACTGGAAAAACCACTTTAGCTTTATTGTTAGCACAACATGTGGAAGCAGAGTTCGTCACTCTATCAGCAGTGCTAGCAGGGGTAAAAGATATTCGGGAACAAGTTCAGTACGCCAAGGAACGCTTGCAAAGTGGACGGCGCACGGTTTTGTTCGTGGATGAGGTGCATCGCTTCAATAAATCACAGCAAGATGCTTTTTTACCCCATGTGGAAGACGGTACTATTATCTTTATTGGTGCCACCACGGAAAACCCTTCTTTTGAGCTAAATAACGCGCTCTTGTCTCGAGCCCGCGTTTATCGTTTACAGTCGCTTGCTCCTGAGGATTTATCCCAATTATTGCAAAGGGCCTTAGCCACCGAGGAGCTCACTGAGATTCACTTTCCTGAGCCATTGCAGCAGCGCCTGATTGAGCAGGTTGATGGCGATGCGCGGCGATTACTTAATTTGCTTGAGCTTGCGGCTGATTTAGCAAGCCAATATGCCAATACCATTACACCCGAGCTTCTCAATGAGCTATTCCGAGATAGCCTGCGCCGTTTTGATAAAGGCGGAGATATTTTTTACGACCAAATCAGTGCGCTGCATAAGTCTGTACGAGGGTCGGATGCGGATGGCGCTCTTTATTGGTTTGCGCGCATGTTAGATGGCGGCGCCGACCCCCTTTATATCGCACGTCGTGTGGTGCGTATGGCCAGCGAAGATATTGGCAACGCAGACCCGCGGGCATTGAGGCTGGCATTAGATGCTTGGGAGGTGCAAGAGCGCTTAGGCTCACCTGAGGGTGAACTTGCCATTGCCCAGGCCATCACTTATTTGGCCATTGCCGCCAAAAGTAACGCTGTGTATATGGCTTACAACCAGGCGCGCAGATTTGTGAAAGAGCATCCCACTGATGAGGTGCCTATTCATTTGCGTAACGCACCTACAGCCCTTATGAAAGAGCAAGGTCATGGGTTGGATTATCGCTACGCTCATGATTACCCAGAGGCTTTTGCCGCCGGTGAATCCTATTTTCCAGAATCAGTGCCGGAGCAGCAATTTTACCAGCCCGTTGATAGGGGACTTGAAATTAAAGTGCAGCAAAAAATGGAGCGCTTGCGCTACTTAAATCAACAAAGTAACTGGCAGCGGCGCAACAAAAATTAAATTACCCTAGCCACTTAAGAGTTGAAATCGCATACTATGCCTCGGCTATATAGCCAGACACTGTACCCGCTTATTGGTTTGTATTATTGAAACAGGAATTAACATGCTTGATTTACGCGACCTTCGTCAAAACGGTGAACTTTACCAACAGCGCCTTGCTAAAAAAGGCTATACCCTTGATTTGTCGAGGTTTAAAGCGCTAGATGAAGAGCGTAAGAGTGCGGATGTGCGCTCGCAAGAATTGCAGGCTGAGCGCCGTCAAGCCGCAAAGAAAGTCGGCGAACTGATTAAGGGCGGTATGGCTGTTGAAGAGGCCAAAGCCCAAGTGGTAGAGGCTTTGGATAAGCTTGAGCAAGAGTTGGCTCAAGAGCTGGAACGCGCCCAAGGGATTCAGCAAAAAATCCAAGATTTTATGTTGGATATCCCCAATATACCTGATGAAGACGTCCCCGAAGGAAACAACGATGCTGATAATGTTGAAGTGCAGCGCTGGGGTGAAATTCCAAGTTTTGATTTCGAAGTAAAAGACCATGTGGACCTGGGTAGCCAGCTGATTGATGGTGAGCTCAGCTTTGATTTGGCTGCCAAGTTATCTGGTGCCCGTTTTGCTGTAATGACAGGCACTTTGGCCCGTCTTAACCGTGCCCTCATCAGCTTTATGATTGATGCCCACCTTGCCAAGGGATACACGGAAACCTATGTGCCTTATTTGGTGGGCCCCGATGCCCTTGAAGGCACAGGTCAACTACCTAAATTTGAGCAGGACTTATTTAAGCTGCAGGGTGAAAGAGCGCTCTACCTTATTCCTACAGCGGAGGTTCCAGTAACCAACTTGTATCGTGAAGATATCATTGATGCTGATACTTTACCTCGCAAACACGTGGCACATACCCCTTGTTTTCGTAGTGAGGCGGGAAGCCATGGTCGCGACACCCGCGGCATGATTCGTCAGCATCAGTTTGAAAAAGTAGAGCTGGTGCAACTAGTAAAGCCAGAAGACTCAGATGCAGCTCTTGAAACGCTTACTCAGGATGCAGAGGATATTCTTCAAGCCTTAGAATTGCCATACCGCAAAGTGATTTTATGCGGCGGCGATTTGGGTTTTTCTGCACGCAAAACCTATGACTTAGAAGTATGGCTGCCGAGCCAAAATACTTACCGTGAGATTTCATCGTGCTCAAACTTTGGGGATTTTCAGGCTCGCCGAATGCAAGCGCGCTGGCGCAATCCTGAAACCAAGCGTCCCGAGTTAGTACACACCTTAAACGGCTCTGGATTAGCGGTAGGGCGTACATTGGTGGCGATTCTAGAGAATGGCCAGCAAGCAGATGGCAGTATCCGACTCCCCGAGGCGTTAAGGCCTTACATGGGTGGGTTAACTCATTTAGGGAAAAAGGCCTAGCCGTTTTGTACAGCGCTCTTGGCATCAGTGGTGTCAGGAGCACTTAATGTTCGTGCCAAGCAATAGTGCGCGCGAAGCTCAATGTAAGCTTGGCGATTTGCTGGAGGTCCACAGGAGAAAACTGTGTTGCTAACTTTGAGTTGAGATGCTTCTCCGCCACCCTTGAGGACTGGTAGTAGCCTGGATAACCCTGCTTAGTAAGTTCAGAACCCTCACAAGTTAGGTGTAGCACACCGTTACCAACGAAAAGTAGGGTATCGCCATGAGCCAACCAAGCCAAAACTTGCTTGCTCAAATCAGCCCGTTCCGGACCAAAACTCACCCAATGCAAAGTGGCCATTTCAGCAGTTCCACACAAAATGGGCCGACTGCATCAGCTTTTTAGTGTCCTCGGGTTTTAGCGCATCCAAAGGCACTGTGGGCTTGAGCTGCGAAAAATTAATGAAGGATTCCACTGTGGTAGTGAATTCAACCCCTAGCTCTTGCATCATGGCAAACGCATCATCCCAAGGCGGGTTGTTTTCTTCCAACAAAAGCAGGGCAGAATCAGTGAGATGAACCTTAACCTTATGCCCGAACAGTTGCAGTGTGCTCGCCATATCAAGCGCTTCACGTAGCGGTGTTTGCGTTTGTGGCCACTGATTTATAAGAAGTAAGCAATTTTTATCCATCATTACTAAAAACTTATCACCTTATGAGATTCACGAACGGCCTCTGCCCAAGTGCCTAGGCCTGCGAGTGTGAAAGGGCGGGCGAGGGTGGGATGTTGTTGGTATTGAGCTGCTGCTTGTTCATCATATACGCCACGTCTAACCGCGCTAGCTGTACAAGCCACTGCAGTAATGCCTTCTTGTTCTAAGAATTGTTGCCAAGCTTCCGTCAATGAAAATTCACCAGGCCCCAAATGCAGATGGTTTTGGGCAAGCAAGACCCCGTCTTGATAAAAAAACACTATATGGGGCTTATGGTTTATGGACACTAAGGCTTGGCAGTATTGCAGTGCGGAAACAGCAGCGGGGCTATTAGGCCCCGCAGATACAAGCACACTAACCTGCATGGTTTAATCGTCGCCTGAAAGCACTGTTAATAGGTGTAGCAGGCTCAGGAATAAATTATAAAGAGAGACGAACAGGGTTACTGTTGCACGAATGTAGTTAGTTTCGCCACCTGTCACAATGGCATTGGTTTGCCACATAATCAGCAAGGATGAAAGCAAGGCAAACACGGCTGAAATCGTAATTTGCAAGGCAGGAATAGTGGTAAAGAGAGAAACAATTACGCCTACAAAGCCCACTAAAAGGCCCGCCATAATAAAGCGACCCAAGCCGCTCAAATCTCTTTTAACCATCATCCCAATGGCTGACATGGCCACAAATATCGTAGCGGTCATGCCAAGTGCTAGGGTGACTGCGTTACCAGCTCCCAATGCGGTATAAGCATTGATAATTGGCCCTGTGGTAAAGCCCAACCAGCCTGTAATGCCGAACACTGTTAGCACGCCCCAAGCGCTATCTTCTAACTTGGCATTGGCAAACAAAAGCGCAAAGTAGACCCCAAGAACGATGAAAGGATTAATAAAGCCAACATTAGCCGCCATGGCAAACCAAGCGGCACCAGCGGAGATTGCTAAAGACATGGCAAGTAGCCCATAGGTATTCCGTAAAACGCGCTGTGATTGCTCAGCATCAATGGCGGAGTGGTGGGCATAAGGCATTGGATTTGTCATCAGTATATCTCCTTAAATAATTGCAGAGGTTAATAGCTAATGAGCTATCTTACCCTAAGTTAAAACATCAGGCATTCAAATTTCTGCAGCTATTTTATGTATAAAAACGAAGAGCCTAGCGTGGGCTAGGCTCTTGTAGATTACTCAGGCTTTTCCTTCGACGTGGCTTCAGCTTCTGCTGGTTTTGCCGTTGTGGTGTCAGCCTTGTCAACTGGAGAACTTGGGCTAGCTGCGGCCTTTGTTTCATCCTTGTTAGATAAGCTTTGTATGCTACCGGAGCTGTCTAACCTACCCACAGGGCCAATAGCAGCATGGGCCGGCGCTGAACTCGGTGCTGCCTGCTCAGCTTTAGGCGCTGGCTTTGCTGTTTTCGCTGGGCCATAGCCTTCAAGCCGGCCCACAGGACCAATACTTAAAGCTGCTTCCGGTTGTTGTGGGGCAGTTTGGGTACCCTCATCAGCCGTCGCTACTTTGGGTGTGGCCACAGCAGCAGAAGAAGAAGGCGCCTTGCTAACGGGACCAATGGTCACAGCCTCTTTGGCGGCTGCCTGCTCTACAGGTTGTGGGGTTTGCTCTTTTTCTGGCTGCACTGGAGCGGGTTTGGGTGCTTCAGTTTGTTGTGGCGCCTGGGTCACTGTTGGCTCTTGGGGCTTCTCAGCGTCACTGGCTTCAGTCTTCGCAGGTGTTGCTGCGTCTGCCACTTCTGTTGCCGCAGGTTGCTGTGTCTCTGTTTCCTTCTGCGGAGCACTCGCCTCATTAGGCTTAGTGGCCTGAGGCTTGTCCTTGGCCTGCATTGGTGCAGGGGCGCTTACAGTCTTGCTCTTATCTTCAGAAGAAGGGCGGCTAGCTGGAGCTGTTGTCTCATTTTTGGCCGCTGGGGGTTGCTGCGCAGCTGTAGCGGTGGCCACTGCACCAGCAATTGCAAGGCTCTGCTGAGGCTTTTCTGCAGCTTCGGGGGTTGGGGTTTCAACCTTAGTGGGTTCTGGTCGCTGACGTACACGCAAAGGACGGTCGTCCTGTCGCTGGGTTCTGCGCTCTGCCTGTGGTTTGGCAGGTTTTTGTTTGGACTCTGGCGCAGCTTCCACCGAGCGGGCACGCTGCTGCGAAGAACGTCTGCTACGCTGCTGTTCGTCATTCTCAGAGTGTGCCTGACGTGACTGGCGCTCAGCGCGTGGCTTTTCAGGTTTGTGCTGTTGGCCACCACCATTTTGCGGTGTTTTAGCTTCCTCAGATTTGCGCGCTGGCTTTTCCTTAGAAGCACGTCGCGGGGCACGTTGTGGGCTTGGTGCTTCTGAAGAACTTACTTGCGCTTTTTTCTTGGCAGTGTGAACTTGCGGTGCAAAGAACTTAGCAAACAAACCGAGCAAAGCACTCCAAAAGCCTGCAGGCACCTGTTCTTGCACCACTGGCGGCGCGGTTTCAGGGGCTGTCATTTTTACCGCCGCTTCTTGATGGTTGGCTTGTGCAGGGTCTTCGGCAAAAAGGTCTGGCTCATCCTCACCTTGAAGCAAATCAAGCTCATGGCTTACCACCTCAGGCGTCACTTGGTCATCACGTATGCGCTGCACTTCAAAGTGGGGTGTTTCAAGGTTTTGGTTAGGAATAATTAAGGTGCGTATTTTGTAACGGCGCTCAATATCTAACAGGTCTTGACGCTTTTCATTAAGAAGGTAAGTTGCAACGAGCACAGGTACTTGGGCATGGATTTCGCCAGTGCGCTCTTTCATAACCTCTTCTTCAATTAAGCGCAAAATAGATAACGCTAAGGATTTAACGTCGCGAATATGTCCTTGGCCATCACAACGTGGGCAAACAATGCTGGAGGTTTCGCCCAAGGAAGGTCTTAAGCGCTGGCGCGATAGCTCTAACAGCCCAAAGCGAGAAATACGACCAATCTGAACCCTAGCTCTATCAGCTTCTAGCGCCTCGCGCATGCGGTTTTCAACTTCGCGCTGGTTGCGTGCCGGCCCCATATCAATGAAATCAATTACCACCAACCCGCCAATATCACGCAGACGTAGCTGACGGGCAATTTCCTCAGCGGCTTCGAGGTTGGTTTGCAGCGCCGTTTCTTCAATATCCGCTCCACGCGTGGCACGGGAGGAGTTGATATCAATCGACGTAAGTGCCTCTGTGGGGTCAATTACAATGGAGCCGCCAGAAGGAAGTTTTACTTCACGGTCAAAGGCAGTCTCAATCTGAGATTCAATTTGATAGCGTGAAAACAGAGGCGTTTCATCCTGATAAAACTTAATTTTGGATGAAAAATCGTGCATAACGAGGTTTACAAAGTTGCTTGCCTCCTCATAAGTTTCTTGGGAGTCAATCAGCACTTCGCCAATGTCTTTACGTAAATAATCGCGAATGGCACGAATAATAACGTTTGACTCTTGGTGCACCAAAAAAGGAGCAGGGCGCTTTTCACCCGCTTCACGGATGGCATCCCACAAGGTGGCGAGGTAGTCAAAGTCCCACTGCAGCTCTTCTGCGGTGCGCCCAAGGCCAGCGGTGCGCACAATTACACCCATGTCGTTAGGAATGTTAAGTTCGCCTAAAGCATCTTTTAACGCCTGACGCTCTTCACCTTCAATGCGTCGCGAAATACCACCCGCTCTGGGATTGTTTGGCATTAGCACCAAATAACGCCCCGCTAGGCTGATAAAGGTTGTAAGTGCAGCCCCTTTGTTGCCACGCTCTTCTTTATCCACTTGAACAAGAATTTCCTGGCCTTCACGAATCACTTCTTTGATATTGACTCGGCCCTGAATATCTTTCGGGTCTTTGATGAAGTATTGACGGGAAATTTCTTTAAGGGGAAGGAAGCCGTGTCTTTCGGCGCCAAAATCCACAAAAGCGGCTTCTAGGGAGGGCTCAACGCGAGTGATTTTACCTTTGTAAATGTTGTCTTTTTTCTGGATCCGGGACCTATGTTCAATATCCAAATCATAGAGTCGTTGTCCGTTAACGAGAGCTACACGAACCTCTTCCGAGTGCGTAGCGTTGATTAGCATGCGTTTCATGAAAATACCACATTTTTGTGGTGGTACAGCACCTTAAGGTAGGAGTGAAAGAAGCCAGCGACAGTGAGCTGTATAGCACTAGCTGTGCAAGCAGCACCTATTAAAGAACCATGCATTAAACGCAGCACTTGCTAAAGAGCGTTTTAAGCTGAAAAGCTCAGTAAAAGATGAACTTGCAGAGTCCAACGTGTTTTACAACCTATACCACTGATATCGCTATCTCTCCAAAGACTTTAACTCGTTAAGAGGATGAAATTCTTTACTCTCACAATAAAAGCGCTGTAACCACCGATGTTATTAAATAGCTGCCTAAACCATTGGCAGCGCCATTATCTGGTGTTGCGCGCCAGCGAGCCTAAAAATACAAGTAGGCGAGCTAGCTTAGAATCTTTTGGGACTCTTAAGCAGTTGATGGGTTTGTTGTAAAACGCATCACAAGTGAATGTTCGCAGCGCGTCACAAGGCTTAAGATTCTCCAAGTGGCAACTATAACAGAATGTTGACAAAGCTCAATGCTTTAAGAAGGCGCCTTTAAGCAAATGTTGAAAAGTTAGCAGTGCTCACTATAAAGGGTTAGAATTTCGAGCTATGACAAACAAACACAAGCCTCATCCTACGGTTCGCTTTATTGAAATCGATGACGCTGCACATGGCCAGCGCTTGGATAACTTCTTGCTGGGCACTCTCAAAGGGGTGCCTAAGTCCCATATTTACCGGCTGATTCGCAGTGGCCAGGTACGCGTAAATAAAGGCCGAGCTAAGCAAACACAGCGGCTAAACACCGGCGACGTGGTACGCATTCCGCCGGTAAAGATTGCGCAGCGCGCGACAACACCGCAACACACCGACTATGTGCCTGAGTTTGTTTTCCAAGATGAATATTTTTGGATAGTGAACAAACCGGCGGGCATGGCAGTACACGGCGGTAGTGGCCATCAGCTTGGATTGATTGAAAGTTTGCGGGTGCTGTACCCCCAAGAACGCCAATTGGAATTAGTTCACCGCCTAGACCGCGACACCTCTGGTGCCATCTTAGTAGCGCGGAAGCGCTCTGTGCTCAAACAGCTACAGCGCCTACTGCAAGAGGGTGGCATCAAGCGTTTTTACTGGTTGCTTTGCAGTGATTTTAATAAAAAACACACAAGCATTTCAGCTCCCTTGCTGCGGCAGGAC
>Ga0209487_1000420_pt1 | contig 38853 bp, 27 predicted proteins | sample Poulit2012_FD_187524 | JGI IMG/M metagenome (GOLD analysis project Ga0209487, IMG submission 187524) | Agricultural soil microbial communities from Georgia to study Nitrogen management - Poultry litter 2012 (SPAdes) (version 2) | ecosystem: Environmental > Terrestrial > Soil > Agricultural land...
TGTTTAACGTCGAAAAAGACGGGAAAGTAATCCATGGGCTGAATCTCCTCTGTCGGCGTCGCCGGGGCCATAAGCGGCCTTAATTCAGCGCCAGTACGTCTTGGCCACCCATGTACGGACGCAACACGTCGGGGATAATCACGCTGCCATCGGCCTGCTGAAAGTTTTCCAGCACGGCCAACAATGTGCGCCCCACCGCCAGACCGGAACCGTTGAGGGTGTGGACCAGTTCGGGCTTGCCGGTTTCCAGATTACGGTAGCGGGCTTTCATACGCCGGGCCTGGAAATCCCCAAAATTGCTACAGGAGGAGATTTCCCGATATTTGTTTTGCGACGGCACCCAGACTTCAATATCGTAGGTTTTGTAGGCAGAGAAGCCTAAATCACCGCCGCATAGGGCCACCGTTCGATAGGGTAAACCGAGTTTCTGCAAAATCGCTTCGGCGTGGCCGGTGAGTGTTTCCAGAGCCTCATCGGATTCCTCCGGACGCACGAATTGCACCAGTTCAACTTTTTCAAACTGATGCTGGCGAATCAGCCCGCGGGTATCTTTGCCGTGAGCGCCGGCTTCACTGCGAAAACACGGCGTGTGGGATACTAATTTCAACGGCAGGTTGGCCGCGCTATCCAACAGCGTGTCGCGCATCATGTTGGTCACCGGCACCTCGGCCGTGGGGATCAGGTAAAAACCGCGCTCTTCTTCGACCTTAAACAGGTCTTCTTCAAATTTGGGCAGCTGGCCGGTACCTGTGAGGGAGGCGGCGTTGACGATAAAAGGAACGTTGACCTCTTCATAGCCATGCTCGCGAATGTGGGTGTCGAGCATAAACTGCGCCAGAGCCCGGTGCAGATGGGCCACAGCGCCGCGCAGCACAACAAAGCGCGCGCCGGTGATTTTGCTGCCCAGGTCAAAGTCCATGCCCCCGAGGCGAGCGCCCAGGTCCACATGATCCACAATGGGGAAATCGAAATTCCTCGGGGAGCCCCAGCGGCGCAGTTCGACGTTGTCATCTTCACTGGTGCCTTCGGGCACTGATTCGGCGGGTATGTTGGGCACGCCGCTAAGCAGATCATCCAACGCGGTTTGTACCTGCTCCAGCTCCGCGCTGGCGTCGGCCAGTTGCTGCTTGAGCTCATCTACCTGGGCCAACAAAGGTTGTATATCTTCACCCCGGGATTTGGCCTGACCGATACTTTTGGCTCGGCTGTTGCGCTCCTGCTGCAGATTTTCAGTATTGATCTGCAAGGCTTTACGTTTTTCTTCGAGCGTTTTTAACGTTGCCACATCCAGGATGTAGCCGCGCTTTTTCAGCGCTTCGGCAACGGCTTCAGGTTGAGTGCGAATGAGTTTCGGATCTAACATAAGGGCGCGAAAGGTCCTTGTAGAAAGTGAGGATGGCAGGCGGTACGTCCGTTACTGATCTTCAGTCGGCAACAGTCCTGTAAACCACCGTAAGATTATGACTTATCGGTTTTGTAACGCTGGTGTTGGCTCTGTGAATCAAGCTGTCGGAAATACGCCAGTTTTTCTTTGATTTTCTGCTCCAGACCCCGCTCCACCGGATGGTAGTATTGGCGATGGGCCAACTCTGGCGGCAGGTAAGATTCCCCAGCCGCGTAGCCATGGGGTTCATCGTGGGCGTAGCGATACTCGGCGCCATAGTCCATGGACTTCATCAGTTGCGTGGGCGCGTTACGCAGGTGCATAGGTACATCGTAACCTGGCAACTCTTTCACCTCGGCCCTGGCCTGGTTGAAGGCATTATACACGGCATTGCTTTTGGGCGCTGCGGCCAAATAGAGCACCGCCTGGGCAAGGGCGAGTTCGCCCTCGGGGCTTCCCAATCGCTCCTGCACGTCCCACGCATTCAGGCACAGGGGCAATGCGCGCGGATCGGCGTTGCCGATGTCTTCCGTGGCGATGCGCACGATGCGCCGGGCCAGGTAAAGCGGATCGCAGCCACCGTCGAGCATGCGCATCAGCCAATAGATGGCACCATCGGGCGACGAGCCGCGCACGGCTTTGTGCAGGGCCGAAATTTGCTCGTAAAACAAGTCGCCGCCTTTGTCGAAACGGCGCACATCGCCGGCCAGCACTTCCTTCAACACGGCTTCATCGATCACCTTGCCGTTGGCGTTGTCCTCGGCCAGATCATTGGCAATTTCCAGCAGGTTGAGCGCTTTGCGGGCGTCGCCGTCAGCGGCTTTGGCCAGGGCGTCGAGACAGGACTCTTCGACGCGCACCGTATCCGCACCCAGGCCGCGCTCCGCATCGCTGAGCGCCAGCTCAAGCACTTGGCGAACATGTTCGGTTTGTAAACTGCGCAGAACGTACACCCGGCAGCGGGACAACAGTGCGTTGTTTAATTCAAAGGATGGGTTTTCCGTCGTGGCGCCGATAAAAATCAAGGTGCCGTCTTCCACGTAGGGGAGAAACGCATCTTGCTGGGCTTTGTTAAAGCGGTGCACCTCGTCCACGAACAGGATGGTTTTTCGACCGCGACCCGCTCGCTCCTGCTCAGCCACAGACACGGCGGCCCGGATATCTTTAACACCCGACAGTACGGCAGAGAGGGTTTCAAACCGGGCCTCTGTCTGCTCGGCAAACAGGCGAGCCAGGGTGGTTTTACCGACGCCCGGCGGGCCCCAGAGGATCATTGAGTGTAAAGGTCCCCGCTCGATGGCCTCGCGCAATGGCTTACCTGCACCAAGCAGATGCTCCTGGCCCACATAATCCGCCAGCGACCGGGGCCGCATTCGAGCGGCCAATGGCTGATACGTGGGGCTTTCGCCAAACAGATCCCCCGTCATTAATCCACCAGTACATCCACGCCCTTGGGCGGTACAAATTGAAACAGTTTTTGATCCACGGATTGGTTGCGACGCACATTCAACAATGCGAATACGGTTTGTTGGCCGAGGTTGTCGTGCACGTGAATCTCCACCAGACCTTGGTCGGTAAACGCCAAAGTCAGCTCGTTAAACATATCGTCATGGGTTCGCGGCGTCAGGGTAAACAGGGTGCGGCCGTTATCTTCGCCCTGGTGGCGCACGGCAAAGTTATCGCTGAGCCCCTGAAGGTCATCGCTGAGAATGGCGGCGGGGGTCGCGCGCACCTGCTCCTGGTCGTAGGCTCGCTGGGTTACCTGCTCCAGGTCGGGGTCGTACAGCCACAGATACTTCTGATCCGACACCAGCAGCTGCTCAAAGGGTTCCAGCGTGTGCCAATAGAACTTGCCCGGCCGCTCCAGAGCGAACCGGCCCTGGCTTTCTTCCAGCACCGTGCCATCGTCATCCCGAAGCACTTGGGTAAAGTTGCCCTGCAATGTTTTTACCCCTTCCAGACGCTCTTGCAAGCGGGCGAGATCATCCGCCGCGTGACTATTCAGGGCAATGACAAAACCCCATAGCAGCGCCAAGGTGCTAATTGATAATTTCAACTTCATGGCAGTTCCTGTTCATTTTTGGCCGAAGTGAAGAATATCCCGCCGATGCCGGTTATTCCGTTATCAGGTTATTCTGTCATCAAGGGTACGTTTATCGAGAGCAAGTCCATCAAACATACCTTGATGCGTTTACCGCTTGGGTACCAATACTTCCCGCGTGCCGTTATGGCCCGCCTCGGACACCACGCCCGCCGCTTCCATGGTTTCAATCAGGCGCGCCGCCCGGTTGTAACCAATGCGCAGTTTGCGCTGCACGGAGGAAATTGAGGCCCGGCGGGACTCGATTACGTAGGCCACGGCCTGGTCGTACAAGGCATCGCCCTCGCCATCGTCGCTCTCGTCGCCGCCACTCAAACCGGGTACCGGGATACTGTTGGTGCTTTCGTCCGTGACGCCGTCAATGTATTCGGGCGCGCCGCGCTTTTTCCAATCCGCCACCACGTTGTGAACTTCGTGATCGTCCACAAACGCGCCGTGGACCCGTATGGGTACGCTGGTGCCCGGGGGCAGATACAGCATATCCCCATGGCCAAGCAGTTGTTCGGCACCGCCTTGGTCGAGGATGGTGCGCGAGTCCACCTTGGACGATACCTGGAACGCCATGCGCGTGGGCACGTTGGCTTTGATGAGGCCGGTAATAACGTCCACCGACGGCCTTTGAGTCGCCAAAATCAAATGAATTCCCGCCGCCCGCGCTTTTTGCGCAATGCGCGCGATGAGCTGCTCGACTTTCTTGCCGACGATCATGATCATATCGGCGAACTCGTCGATGACCACCACGATGCTGGGCAGGGTTTGCAGCTCCGGTGCAGGAGCCTGCTCATGCCCCGCCTCAAACTCTTCTTCCGGCTTCCACAGTGGGTCGAGTATGGGCTCACCGGCGCGCCGGGCCTCCTCCACTTTGCGGTTATAGCCCGCGAGGTTGCGCACGCCCAGGGCGGACATGAGTTTGTAACGGCGCTCCATCTCACCCACGCACCAACGCAGGCCGTTGGCGGCGTCTTTCATATCGGTAATCACCGGCGTGAGCAAATGTGGAATGCCTTCGTACACCGACAGCTCAAGCATTTTCGGGTCCACCAGCATGAGCCGCACCTGCTCCGGCGTGGCTTTATACAGCATGCTCAGCAGCATGACGTTCACGCCTACCGATTTACCCGAACCCGTCGTACCGGCCACCAATAGGTGCGGCATTTTTGCCAGGTCGGCAATGACCGGCTGCCCGGCAATGTCGTGCCCCAAGGCCAGAGTCAACGATGCACGGGATTTTTCATAGACGTCGGTGGCCAGCACTTCACTCAAACGCACGATTTCCCGATGCTCGTTGGGAATCTCGATGCCCATGACCGATTTGCCCGGAATGACTTCCACCACCCGCACGCTGATTACCGCCAGCGAGCGAGCCAGGTCTTTAGCCAAATTGGTGATACGGCTGGCCTTGATGCCCGGCGCGGGTTGAATTTCAAAGCGCGTTACTACCGGCCCGGGCTGCACTTCCACCACTTCAATATCGATATTGAAGTCCTTGAGTTTGAGCTCAAGCAGCTTTGACATGGCCTCCAGCGATTCCTTAGAGAAGGCTTTGTCGTTGTGAGTGTCCGCCGGGTCCAGCAGCTTTAACGGCGGCAAATCACCCTCGGGCGCGCTGGCGTCCGTACCTTCAAACAGGGATGCCTGACGGGCGGGCGGCGGTTTAGGCGGGCTCTTTTTGGGAGGCGTGCCAATGGTGGGCGGCACACGTTTGGCTTTACTTTTGGTGTGTTTTTCCACCGTCTCGCGACGCTGTTGCTGAGCCTGGCGGGCGGCTTTTTTCTCTGCGCGCTGACGCTGCCATTGGCGCACCGCGTTCTGCGCCTTTTCGATCAACAACAGCGTAAGCCGACCGGTTTCGTCCATCAGCTTCAGCCAGGACAGGTCGGTAAATACCGTCATTCCAAACAGAAACACCGCCAGCAGCATGAGCGTGCCGCCGGTGTAGTTGAACGCACCCTCCGCGACCTGTGCCACCCACGCACCCAGCAGGCCGCCGTTGTTATATGGCAGGGCTGAGACTTCCGGATAGTGCATGGCCACCAGGCCCGCGCCGGCCACCATAACCAATACCAGACCGGCAATTCGCAGGCTCAGCAGGAGCCAGTCAACGCCCTGGGAGCGGTCACGCCCCCGAAAGACTTGCCAGGCGCGATAGCCCAGCATTAGAGGAAATAGGTAGGCCAGGTAGCCGAATAACAAAAAAGTCACATCGGCCAGCCAGGCTCCCGCCGGGCCACCTGCGTTTTCAATGCGACTGTTTTCCCCGGTCTGTGACCAGCCCGGATCGCCCGGGTCATAGCTGACCAGGGCAAGCAATAAATAGATGCTGACGGCCGCCAAGCCGATCAAGGCGCCCTCTTTCAGAATCCGCACGGCCATCCCTTCCGGGTTCGGAGCGGCTTTGGCGGCGGTCTGACTGGATTTGGATCTCAAAACGGCGTTCCTGTTAAAAGTGTTCTTATCGATAAACAGCGGATGATTACGAGCTGCATTCTAGGCCACTGGAGCCTGCGTCTAAAGCCCCGGCCCAAGGTTAGGCGTTAGTCTATCTCATTTGAGGGGCTTATAGCCTGCATCAATACGTCGCATTGATACATACAATTTTGCTCACCCCTGGTGATTCACTTATGATGTGTTCCATGAAAATTATCCCCCCATTACTATCATAAGGACCCCTACATGAGTAACCCACAGCATCACCGTCTGATTATTCTTGGTTCCGGCCCGGCGGGCTATACAGCGGCCATTTACGCCGCGCGCGCTAATCTGAATCCGGTAATCATTACCGGGATGCAGCAAGGCGGCCAACTTACCACAACCACAGACGTAGAAAACTGGCCAGGTGGTGCGCCTGATTTGCAGGGCCCTGATCTGATGGTACAGATGCAGGAGCACGCGGAACGATTCGATGCCAAAATCATTTTTGATCACATCAATGAAACGGATCTGAGCCAGCGCCCGTTCAAGCTGATTGGCTCAGAGACGTACACCTGTGATGCGTTGATTATCGCCACCGGAGCCTCGGCTCAATATTTGGGTTTGCCTTCAGAAGAGGCGTTTCTGGGCAAAGGCGTCAGCGCCTGTGCCACCTGTGATGGCTTCTTCTACCGCGACCAAAAAGTCGCCGTGGTCGGCGGCGGTAACACAGCAGTGGAAGAAGCTCTGTATTTGTCCAATATCGCCAGTGAGGTGGTCTTGGTACACCGTCGCGACACCTTGCGTGCGGAAAAAATTCTGCAGGACAAACTGTTCGCCAAAGCCGAAACCGGCAACATTCGCCTGCTTTGGGACCATACGCTGGAAGAAGTCCTCGGCGAGGAAACGGGTGTAACCGGCATGCGCGTTAAGAGCACATTGACCGGCGACACTCAAGAACTCGACGTTCAAGGTGTGTTTATCGCCATTGGCCACAAACCCAATACCGACATTTTTGCCGGTCAGCTGGATATGGAAGACGGCTACATTAAAGTGACCAGCGGCCTTGATGGCAACGCTACCGGAACCAGTGTACCGGGCGTATTCGCCGCCGGCGACGTATCGGATCACATTTATCGTCAAGCGGTTACCTCTGCAGGTGCCGGCTGTATGGCAGCGCTGGATGCTGAGAAGTATCTGGACAACCTGTAAGCGAGCTGGCTAAGGGGCTAGGATTCCTTATGATCCAGATCCCCTGGCTGCGCGCTGACGATTTAACCTTCCCTCCCACTGCCACAGCCCTGACGGAACCCGATGGGCTGTTGGCGGTGGGCGGCGAGCTTTCCAGCGCTCGTTTACTCAGCGCCTATCGGCGCGGTATTTTCCCCTGGTTTGAGCACGGCCAACCCGTTCTGTGGTGGACCCCAAACCCACGCACGGTTATTTTCCCCAATGAGCTGCACATCGCCCGGAGCTTGCGCAAGGTGTTACGCCGTGGCGAATTTACGCTTAGTACAGATCAGGCTTTTGAGGCTGTGATGCGGGCCTGCGCCGCGCCCCGTGACGGCGCTTCGGGCACCTGGATCGGGCCCGCCATGATTGAGGCGTACTGCGAGTTGCACCGCTTGGGTTATGCCCATTCGGTGGAAGTCTGGAGAGAGGATGAGTTAGTGGGCGGACTCTACGGTTTGGCTCTGGGACGGGTGTTCTTTGGCGAGTCCATGTTCAGCCGTGCCGACAATACATCGAAAATCGCCTTTGCCCATTTGGCCCGCCAGCTCGCGCAATGGGACTTCGGCGTAATCGACTGCCAGGTGGCCAGCGCGCACTTGTTCACGCTGGGCGCCCGGGAGATTGCTCGTGAAGAGTTTGAGCAAATACTGGTAGACTATGTGGACCGACCGTCACTTATGGGCCCTTGGTCGCTAAGCGCTACGCGCGATTGGTAGCCAGCCAGGTGGCAGCCCAACTGGGAGGATCACGTGATGTCTGATCTGTCCAACCTGAAGCTTTTCGCCACACAACCCCACCCGTGCAGCTATTTGGATGATCGTGAGGCGACCACGCTGTTTATCGACCCGGACGCCCACGTCACCAAAAGTTTGTACAGCCAATTAACCGGCCTGGGTTTTCGTCGTAGCGGTCGGCATTTGTACCGACCCCATTGCGCCACGTGCCAGGCGTGCGTGTCGTGCCGGATTCCGGTGCGGGATTTTGAGCCCACGCGCAACCAGAAGCGCTGCTGGCGACGCAATCAGGACCTGGCCCTGGCCTTTGTGGACGATATCAGCACTGATGAGCACTATGCGTTGTACGCTGACTACATCAGCACTCGCCATCGGGATGGTGATATGTACCCGCCCTCGCGCAACCAGTACGACGCGTTTCTCAGCAGCGAGTGGGGCCTGACCCGGTTTTTGGAGTTCCGCTTGGGCGAGCGCCTTCTGGGTGTGGCGGTGTGTGACCAGCTAGAGGATGGTTTGTCGGCGGTATACACCTTTTTTGACAGCCGCGAACAACGCCGCAGTCTCGGGGTCTACGGAATACTTGCGCAAATCGATCGAGCGCGGGAGCAGGGTTTGAAGTATGTATACCTGGGCTACTGGATCAAACAGTGCCAGAAGATGGCTTACAAAACCCAATATCGCCCGCTTGAGCTATTGATCGAACGCCGCTGGCAACGCCTTCGTTAGACTCTTATCCCTGGCGTTACGCTAAGCGCGTTGCGCCGTATAAACGGGGGGCATGTAATGATTTTCACATGCTCCCCACTTGGCCTTTGTGCGCATTTAGTGCACAATCCACGGCCTAAATTCAACCACTCATCGCATCGCTGACCCTCTGATGGACAGCAAGTCGATGCCGAATGTAGAACATGTGAGGAAATCGCCGAATGGCAAAAGAAGACAATATTGAATTTGAAGGGGAAGTGATTGATTCTCTGCCCAACACCACTTTCCGCGTGAAACTTGAAAACGGGCATGTGGTCACAGCACACATCTCCGGCAAGATGCGCAAGAACTATATTCGCATTCTCACCGGCGACAAGGTAAAAGTGGAAATGACCCCTTACGACCTGACGAAAGGCCGTATTACCTACCGAGCGCGCTAGCAGGCAGTTGAAAAACGATCTGTGCGCTCTGCACTGCCTGCCTGCATTATTTGTTTGCGCAATCTGCCAGCACATTTGCGAAGGGGCCCGAAGGCCCTTTAGCGGCAACTCTATCCATTGAGTGATTGTTCAAAAACGGGGTGGCCGGTTAGGCCAGCTCCCGCTCTTTTGCGCGTATGTCCAGCGTCAGCTCGTCGGTTTCTGGGTTGACGTCCACGCTGATGGAACCGCCGTTGGCTAGATCGCCGAACAATACCTCTTCGGCCAGTGGCTTTTTCAGCTTCTCCTGGATTAAGCGGGCCATCGGGCGGGCACCCATTTTTTCGTCATACCCCTGATGGGCCAGCCACAGACGGGCACCGTCGCTGACTTCCAGACTGACTCGTTTCTCGTCCAGCTGCGCTTGCAGCTCCACCAGAAACTTGTCAACAACCGTCTTGATGACATCCAGAGACAAGGGTCCGAACTGTACAATGGCGTCCAGCCGGTTACGAAACTCTGGGGTAAAGGCCCGCTTAATGGCCTCGCTGCCATCGGTGCTGTGATCCTGCTGAGTAAAGCCAATGGACGGACGGCTCATGGCTTCCGCACCGGCGTTGGTGGTCATGATCAGAATCACATTGCGGAAGTCCGCCTTGCGACCGTTGTTGTCCGTCAGGGTACCGTGGTCCATAACCTGCAACAGCAGGTTGAACACTTCCGGATGGGCTTTTTCGATTTCATCCAGCAACAGCACGCTGTGCGGGTGCTTGGTCACGGCATCGGTCAGCAGACCGCCCTGATCAAAACCCACATAGCCCGGGGGAGCACCGATCAACCGGGAGACTGTGTGCCGCTCCATGTACTCGGACATATCAAAGCGAATCAGCTCCACACCCATCGCCTTAGCCAGCTGTCGGCTCACTTCGGTTTTACCGACGCCCGTGGGCCCGGACAACAAAAACGAACCGATGGGTTTTTCTTCCGAGCTCAAACCGGCCCTGGACAGTTTAATGGCAGTGGTCAGAGTGTCGATGGCCTCATCTTGCCCGAAGACAGTCATCTTCAGGTTTTCATCCAGCTTGCGCAGCTGCTCTTTGTCAGACGAGGACACGCTCTTTGGCGGTATGCGAGCGATTTTGGCCACAATTTTTTCAATGTCCGGTACACCGATGCTTTTCTTGCGCTTACTCGGTGCCATCAGTTGCTGATAGGCCCCGGCCTCATCAATCACATCGATGGCCTTGTCGGGCAAGAATCGATCGTTGATGTAACGCTCTGACAACTCGGCCGCAGATCGCAACGCCGGATCGGTGTAGCGCAGTCCGTGATGTTCCTCGAAACGGGATTTCAGGCCTTTCAAAATCTGATAGGTTTCGTCGACGCTGGGCTCGGGCACGTCCACTTTCTGGAAGCGGCGCGAGAGCGCGCGATCTTTTTCAAACACGCCCCGATACTCTTGATAGGTCGTCGAGCCCATGCATCGCAGCTCTCCGGAAGACAGCAGCGGTTTAAGCAGGTTCGAGGCATCCATGACGCCACCCGATGCGGCGCCGGCACCGATAATGGTGTGAATTTCGTCAATAAACAGTACGGCGTTTTTCTGTTTCTTCAGTTCACCAAGCAAACCCTTGAAGCGTTTTTCAAAATCGCCCCGGTACTTGGTACCGGCGAGCAGTGCGCCCATATCCAAGGAGTACACGACGCTGTCAGCAAGTACCTCGGGAACATCGCCGTCGACAATACGTTTGGCCAGCCCCTCGGCAATGGCGGTTTTACCAACCCCGGACTCGCCCACGAGCAGCGGATTGTTTTTACGCCGGCGCGAAAGAATCTGACACACCCGCTCCACTTCGAACTCACGACCAACGAGCGGATCAATGCGCCCTTGCATCGCAAGCTCATTGAGGTTTGAGGCAAAGCTTTCCAACGGACTCTGGGCGGATGATTCGCCTCCCAGTGTTTCTTCATCCTGAGCTTCTTGCGCCCCTTCTTCACCGTGCTCGGAGTGGCCGGCAACCTTGTGGATGCCGTGGGTAATGTAGTTCACCACATCAATGCGAGCGACGCTCTGCTGCTTGAGGTAGTAAACGGCTTGGCTCTCTTGCTCACTGAAGATCGCCACCAGCACGTTGGCTCCTGTTACTTCCTGTTTGCCGGAAGATTGAACATGGAATACCGCACGCTGGAGTACGCGCTGAAATCCCAACGTGGGCTGGGTTTCGCGCTCGGCATCACCTTCTGGAATGAGCGGTGTCGTGGAGTCCACAAACTCGATCAACTCCTGACGCAACACTCCCAAGTCCGCACCGCACGCACGCAAGACATTGGCTGCTGATTCGTTGTCGATTAACGCCAACAGCAAGTGCTCCACCGTCATGAATTCGTGGCGCTTGGACCGTGCGCCCTTGAAGGCCAGATTCAAGGTAACTTCCAGATCTTTACTCAACATCTCTGACAACCTCTAGCAACGGAATCATTGGTCTTCGTCCTCCACCGCTTCAATCTCACACAACAGCGGATGCTCATTGTCCCTTGCATATTGATTCACCTGGGCGGCTTTAGTTTCCGCTATATCCCGAGTATAGACTCCACACACAGCTTTGCCTTGTGTGTGCACCTGAATCATAATTTTTGTGGCTTTTTCTCTGGACATAGCAAAAAACATCTCCAGGGTTTCAACCACAAAATCCATAGGGGTATAGTCATCGTTCAGCATCACCACCTTATATAAAGACGGACGCCGAAGCCGAGGCTTTTCCACCTGAACAGCCACGTCTCCCTGCTCGTGATCTTGCGTCGAGGCTGTGATCAAGGTCAATCGAAAATCAGTCATTTTTCCCACAGTAAAACCAAATCGGGTTGGGACGTCGGCGGGCCAATCACTGCTGGGCTCCACCTGTCAGCATAGCCACATTATACCTGATCGGCACCGGGGCCACACGAATACAGGAACGCGACTTGACAATAATGTCAAGATCCGTTACAAAACCTTACGTTGCTCAAAAAAACACCAAACTAGCGGGCAGCACAACCAATAAAAATCATCATAATGAGGTGTCGGGGCTTAGCACCCCGCCCCCAGGCTAAGAAGGATTCAACCCATGCCCACAGGTACGGTCAAGTGGTTCAATAACGCCAAAGGCTATGGTTTTATTCTACCGGATGAGGGCGGCGAGGATTTATTCGCCCATTATTCAGCGATACAGATGGACGGCTATAAGACACTGAAAGCCGGTCAAACCGTCCAGTTTGAGATCACGCCCGGAGAAAAAGGCCTCCACGCCACCCAAATCAAGTCGGCGGAGCCCACAAACGGCGCCCTTACGCCTAAATCAACGGCGGTCACCCGTTCCGATGAGCTGGCCACCAGCGACCCCTGATATTCCGGCGATATTCGCCCCTAGCGCCCTTAGTGGCGGCGCATGAAAAACCCGGGCTAAACCCGGGTTTCGTTGTTAGGGCGGGTAGGTTACGGCTGGCAAGTTACCGCTGGTAACTAGCCCTACCCTACGACTTGAAACCCCGGTGCTTGATCCGCACCGGGGTTGACTACTATGAGTGGGCTTCTGCCAGGATTCGATTGAAGGTCTCACTGGGACGCATCACTTTGGTCAGCTGCTCCTGATCTGGGTGGTAATAACCCTTCAGCTCTACCGCGCTACCCTGGACCTCATTCAATTCGCGCACGATGCGCTCCTCTTCCGACGCCAAGGCTTTGGCAATGCCGCTAAAGCGCTCCTGTAATCCGCTGTCGTCCGTTTGTGCCGCCAGTGCCTGAGCCCAATACAACGCCAGATAAAAATGGCTGCCGCGGTTATCCAGCTGGCCTACCTTGGATGATGGCGCACGGTTGTGCTGCAGGTACTGGGCGTTGGCCTCATCCAATGCCTGTGCCAATACCTGGGCGCGGGGTTTTTGGGCCACTTTGCCGTAATGACGCAACGATTCCACCAGTGCGAGAAACTCGCCCAGAGAATCCCAGCGCAAATGGTTGTCTTTCAAAAACTGCTGTACAAGCTTGGGCGCTGAACCGCCCGCGCCGGTTTCAAACAAACCGCCGCCGTTCATCAAAGGCACAATGGAAAGCATTTTGGCGCTGGTGCCCAATTCCATGATGGGAAACAGGTCGGTCAGATAATCACGCAGTACGTTGCCGGTCACTGAAATGGTGTCCTGGCCTTTGCGGATTCGCTCCAGGGAGTAACGCATGGCCTCCGAGGGCGCCAGTATCTGTATATCAAGGCCACTCGTGTCGTGATCTTTCAGATAGGTCTCCACTTTTTGAGTCAAAAGCGCATCGTGGGCACGATTGCTGTCGAGCCAGAATACCGCCGGCACTGAGCTTTCCCGAGCGCGGTTCACCGCCAACTTCACCCAGTCACGCACCGGCGCGTCCTTGACCTGGCACATGCGCCAGATATCGCCCTGCTCCACCGAGTGCTCCATTAACACGTTGCCCTGGGCATCGGTCACGGTCACGGTGCCGTTAGCGGGGATTTCAAAGGTCTTATCGTGAGAGCCATACTCCTCGGCCTTTTGTGCCATCAAGCCCACGTTAGAAACACTGCCCATGGTGGTCGGATCGAAGGCGCCGTGCTCTTTACAGTCTTCAATCGTCGCCTGGTATATACCGGCGTAGCATCGGTCCGGGATGACGGCTTTGGTATCGTAGCGCTCGCCATCGGCACCCCACATTTTGCCCGAATCACGAATCATAGCGGGCATGGACGCATCGATAATCACGTCGTTGGGAACATGCAGGTTGGTGATGCCGCGGTCCGAGTCCACCATCGCCAGACGCGGCCCAGTTTTGTAACAGTTCTCAATATCCGCCAGCAGCTGGCCGCGCTCGGCCTCGGGCAGTTCCTGTAGCTTTGCGTACAGATCACCCACGCCATTATTGACATCAACACCCAGCTTTTTCAGTTTTTCTGCGTGTGTCTGAAAGGCCTCTTCGTAATAAACCGATACCGCATGGCCGAAGATAATTGGGTCGGACACTTTCATCATGGTGGCTTTCAAGTGCAGGGAAAAGAGTACGTCCTGCTCTTTAGCGTCTTTCATTTGTTCACGCAAAAATTCACGCAGTGCTTTGGCGTTCATCACGGCGGCGTCAATAATTTCGCCAGCCAGTACCGGTACCTTTTCTTTCAATACTTGTGTTTGGCCATCGGCCGTGGTGAGTTCGATTTTGACCGCGCCCGCCTGATCAATCAGTACGGATTTCTCGCTGCCGTAAAAATCACCGTCGCTCATGTGCGCCACATGGGTTTTAGAGTCCGCTTGCCAGGCGCCCATATAATGCGGGTTGTTACGGGCGTACTGTTTAACTGACGCCGGCGCACGTCGGTCGGAGTTACCTTCGCGCAGCACCGGGTTCACCGCGCTGCCTTTGGCTTTGTCGTAGCGCTGCTTAATGTCCTGCTGCTCGGCGTTGGCGGGCTCTTCCGGATAATCGGGCAGTGGGTAGCCCTGGCTCTGCAGTTCCTTAATGGTCGCTACCAGCTGCGGCTCAGAAGCACTGATGTTAGGCAGCTTGACGATGTTCGCTTCCGGCGTGGTGGCCAGCTCACCCAGCTCGGCCAGATGGTCTGCCACTTTTTGTTCGTCACTCAGATAGTCAGGAAACTGAGCAAGGATGCGCGCTGCCAATGAGATATCGCGAGTTTCGATCTTGATCCCCTCGGGCTCAACAAACGCGCGCACAATAGGCAGCAGCGAGTATGTGGCCAGCGCTGGGGCCTCGTCGGTTTCGGTGTAGATAATTTTTGGGTCGGACATGGTTACTCCATTAGTATCGTAAAGAACGCGCGCAGGCTCTTGTTACCCGATAAGTTGCACTCGCACAGAGGCATCCGAAGAAAGAACCCGAAGAAAATTGCGCGTTATTGTACCAGCGCCGCCGGCTTTGCGCATGACACGGAGTTAGCTCAAGGGCTGGACGTATCCAGAACCCTGCCGGCTAGGGCAGCCCTTATACAGGCCTTGGTAGGGTCATAAAAAAGGCGGCCTGTGGCCGCCCTTTTACGCTGTTACCAACCGGTAACTTCTTTCAGTGCGGCGCCAATATCAGCGAGGCTGCGCACGGTTTTTACGCCGGCGTCTTCCAGCGCGGCAAACTTCTCATCGGCGGTGCCTTTACCACCGGAGATGATGGCACCGGCGTGGCCCATGCGCTTGCCGGGAGGCGCCGTAACACCCGCGATGTAGGACACCACCGGCTTGGTCACGTTGGCTTTGATGTACGCCGCCGCTTCTTCCTCAGCGCTGCCACCGATTTCGCCGATCATGACGATGGCTTCGGTCTGGGGATCGTTCTGGAACATTTCGAGAATGTCGATAAAGCTGGAGCCAGGAATCGGATCCCCGCCAATGCCCACACAGGTAGACTGGCCGAAACCATAATCCGTGGTCTGCTTGACCGCCTCGTACGTCAGAGTACCGGAGCGGGACACGATACCAACGCGACCCGGCTTGTGAATGTGGCCCGGCATAATCCCGATTTTACATTCGCCCGGAGTGATCACGCCGGGGCAGTTGGGACCAATCAGACGTACACCCAGCTCGTCGCACTTCACTTTACACTCAAGCATATCCAGCGTGGGCACACCTTCGGTAATGCACACAATCAGCTTGATGCCGGCGTTGGCGGCTTCGAGGATAGAGTCTTTACAAAACGGTGCCGGCACATAGATAACCGATGCTTCGGCGCCGGTTTGCTCCACGGCTTCCACCACGGTGTTGAACACGGGCAGACCCAGGTGAACCTGACCGCCTTTACCCGGGGTGACGCCACCCACCATTTTGGTACCGTACTCAATGGCTTGCTCGGAATGAAAGGTGCCCTGTGAGCCGGTAAAGCCCTGACAGATCACCTTGGTATCTTTGTTAATCAGAATGCTCATTATTTCCCCTCCGCAGCAGCTTTAACCGCTTGCTCCGCAGCGTCAGTCAAGCTGGTTGCGGCAATGATGTTCAAGCCGCTGTCCGCCAGGACCTTGGCACCCAGTTCGGCGTTGTTGCCCTCGAGGCGAACCACTACCGGGACTTTAACGCCCACCTCTTCCACTGCGCCGATGACGCCTTCGGCAATCAGGTCACAGCGCACGATGCCACCGAAAATATTGATCAGCACCGCTTTGACGTTTTCGTCGGAAAGAATGATTTTGAACGCTTCGACCACCCGCTCTTTGGTAGCGCCGCCACCAACGTCCAGAAAGTTCGCCGGCGCACCGCCATGCAACTTGACGATATCCATTGTGCCCATGGCCAGACCCGCGCCGTTAACCATGCAACCGATGTTGCCATCGAGCGCAACGTAGTTCAGCTCCCAGTTGGCCGCATGAGCCTCGCGCTCATCTTCTTGCGTGGGGTCGTGCATTTCGCGCAGATCCGGATGGCGGTAAAGCGCGTTGCCATCGATGGCCACTTTGGCGTCCAGGCAATGTAAGTCACCGGCCGGGGTGATCACCAGCGGGTTGACTTCGATCAGAGCCACGTCTTTTTCCTGAAACATTTTGGCGAGGCCCAGGAAAATTTTTACAAACTGGCCCACTTGTTTGCCTTCAAGACCCAGTTTAAAAGCCAGGTCGCGCCCTTGGTAAGGCTGTGCACCCACTAGCGGATCGATGGTGGCTTTGAGAATCTTTTCGGGGGTTTCTTCCGCTACGGTTTCAATTTCCACACCGCCTTCGGTAGAGGCCATAAATACGATACGGCGAGTGGAGCGATCCACTACGGCACCCAAGTACAGTTCCTGAGCGATATCAGTGCAGGCTTCCACCAAAATACGGCTCACCGGCTGACCTTTTTCATCGGTTTGGTAGGTCACCAGGTTGTTGCCCAACCACTGCTTGGCAAAGGCTTCAATTTCCGCCTTGGAGTTCACCAGCTTTACACCGCCAGCCTTACCACGACCACCCGCGTGCACCTGGGCTTTGACCACAAAGGTGTCGCCGCCGATTGTACTGGCTGCGGCCACGGCCTCCGCTGGTGTTTGCGCGGCTACGCCGATGGACACCGGTAAGCCGTATTGAGCAAACAATTGCTTGCCTTGATACTCATGCAAATTCATGACGTTTTTCCAAAAGTCCATTGTTGGTCTGACATGGTTTCATGGCATACCAACCTATGATTTACCAATGGCAGGCCTATGTAGCCCACCCCCTTGGATGAATAGCTACCGACGAGCCGGAAAGCTTGAAACGGTGTTTTGCGCTCTGTCCAGGTTCGGACAGGTCAAAACACCGTTTGACTCCGCGGTCGCTCGCAGTAGATCGTATTTTCTTATTATTTGCGTTTTTTTCTGTTGGCGGTATGAATCGCCAGACCGTGCACCGACAACGCGGCTTCGTGGACAGCTTCAGACAGTGTGGGATGACCGAACACCATCAAGCCCAGGTCCTCAGCACTGGAGCCAAACTCCATGGCAATGGCCACTTGTTGAATCAGATCCGCGGCGCTCGGGCCCACAATGTGGCCGCCCAGGATCCGATCCGTTTCCGCGTGGGCGATGATCTTCACCAGCCCGACGGTGTCATTGGCCGCCATGGCCCGACCGCTGGCACTGAAGGGGAAGGTGCCCACGTTGTAAGGTTCGCCATCGGCTTTGACTTGCTCTTCCGTGCGTCCTACCGAGGCGACTTCAGGATGGGTGTAAATAACGTTGGGAATGATGTCGTAGTTCATCGAGGTTTTTTGGCCGGCGATGCGCTCAGCCACCATCACGCCCTCGTTCGAGCCTTTGTGGGCGAGCATCGGACCACGCACCACGTCACCGATCGCCCAAACGCCGGGGGCATCGGTGGCACACAGGTCGTTGACGTAGATAAAGCCTCGCTCGTCCAGATTGACGCCGGCATCTTCGGCCAGCAGGCCTTCGGTATAGGGGCGACGGCCGACGGAGACGATCAGCTTGTCAAAGGTTTCTTGCTGCTCGTTCCCGTCTTTGTCGGTGTAGGTCACGATGACCTTTTTGCCCTTGGTTTCGGTACCGGTAACCCGACAGCTGAGCCGGATATCCAGGCCTTGCTTGCTGAGTATTTTGTAGGCTTCTTTGGCGATCTGTTGATCCATGATCGACAGAAAATCGTCCATGGCTTCCAGCACGACCACCTCGGCGCCGAGTCGGCCCCAAACGCTGCCCAGTTCCAGGCCGATCACACCGCCACCGATGACACCCAAACGCTTAGGTACGGCATCGAACTCCAGGGCACCTGTGGAGTTGACGATCAGCTTGTCGTCCACTTTGGCCACGGGAATATCAATAGGGCTGGATCCGGACGCCAGAATGACGTTTTCGGCGGAGTAGGTTTGCTTTTTGCCTTCTTTGTCGGTGACTTCTACCTGGCGATTGGCCAGCAGTTTACCGGTACCAAAGATTGAGGTGACTCCGTTGGCCTTGAACAAGGCGGAAATGCCGCCAGTCAGCTGGTTAACAATTTTATCTTTGCGCCCCAACAGGGCCGACACGTCAACACTGACCCCTTTGGTGGAAATACCGTGGGTCGCAAAGTCGTTTTGAGCTTCGTAGAATTTGTGGGAGCTATCCAAAAGTGCCTTAGACGGAATACAACCGACGTTCAAGCAGGTACCGCCGTTGACGAGCTTGCCTTCCTTATTTTCCCATTTTTCCACACAAGCCGTTTTCAGGCCCAGCTGCGCCGCACGAATGGCCGCTACATACCCTGCTGGCCCGGAACCAATGACTATCACATCGTATTTGTCAGACATATTTTAATTCCCAAATTTGTAATCTGAACTGGTCGGTGCGCTTCACCCCTAAACCCAGCCCGTAAACCGAACGAGCAGCGGAGCTGCCCGTACTCTCGTTACACTTCCAGCAGGATGCGCGCTGGATCTTCGAGCAACTCTTTGATGGTGACCAAAAACTGCACAGCCTCTTTGCCATCCAGCAGGCGGTGGTCATAGGACAGCGCCAGGTACATCATCGGCAGAATTTTTACCTCGCCGTTGACGGCCATGGGACGCTCCTGAATTTTATGCATACCCAGAATGCCGGACTGAGGTAAATTCAGAATCGGTGTGGATAGCAAAGAGCCGAATACGCCACCGTTGGTAATGGTGAAGGTACCGCCAGTGATTTCGTCGATACCCAATTTGCCGTCGCGGGCACGCAAACCGAAATCGCGGACGGTGGCTTCGATATCCGCCAGCCCCATCTGCTCGGCATTGCGAATCACCGGTACCACCAAGCCCTTATCGGTCGACACCGCAACGCCGATGTCCTGATAGCCGTGGTACACGATGTCGTCGTTGTCGATGGACGCATTCACCGCCGGGAAACGGCGCAGAGCTTCTACGGCGGCTTTGACGAAAAAGCCCATGAAGCCCAGGCGTGTGCCATCGTGGGTTTTCTCAAACTGATCCCGGTATTTGGCGCGTAGCTCCATGATCGGCGCCATGTTCACTTCGTTGAACGTGGTCAGCATCGCGGTGGTGTTGCTGGCTTCCAGGAGACGCTCGGCAATACGCTTGCGCAGACGGGTCATGGGCACGCGTTTTTCCGGGCGATCGCCTACCGGGGCTTGCTCCGTCTCGGCGGGGGCAGCGGGTGCACTGGTTGCGCTGGCACTTTTCGTTTTGGCGCTTAGGTGGTTCATCACATCTTCTTTGGTGACGCGACCATCTTTTCCGGTGCCCTGAACGCTTTGGGGATCAATGTTATTTTCGTCGGCGATTTTTCGCGCGGCTGGGCTGAGCAACTTATCACCGTCAGACTGACTCGCCGCGGCTTCATCGGTGTCGGCGGATTTGTCATCGGCGGCGGGTGCGCTGTCATCTCCGGCGGGCGCTGCCGCGACGCTACCTGCTTTAAATTTAGCAATCACCTCGGCGCTTTCTACCGTATCGCCTTCCTGCTTCAGTATCTCGGTCAAGGTGCCATCGGCAGGAGCCGATACTTCCATCACAACTTTGTCGGTTTCAATGTCGACGAGCAATTCGTCGCGCGAAACCGGCTCGCCTACTTTCTTGTGCCAGGTGGCGATGGAGCCATCTTGCACGGACTCTGGAAACTGGGGAGCTTTAATATCAGTACTCATTAAATGTCCTTAGCTTTCGCTGTGATTTTTGTCGCACGTATTAACAAGCGAAGGTCGTTAAATATTCAAAGCTTGGTTGATGAAACGCTTCTGTTCTTCCAAGTGTACCGAAGGATACCCAGCCGCTGGAGCAGCCGAGGGCTCGCGCCCAACGTACGTCAAAGACAGCTGACGGTCGTGCTCGTAGATGATCCGGCGCATGTGGTGCTGGCTCTGGTACCAAGCGCCCTGGTTCATCGGCTCCTCCTGACACCACACCACATCCTGCAGTGCGCCGTAGGGCTTAAGGACTTCTTTCAACGCCTCTTCGGGAAACGGATAAAGTTGTTCCAGACGCACCAGGGCAATGTTGTCGATCTCACGGGCCATGCGCTCTTCCAGCAAGTGGTAGTATACCTTGCCGCTACAAAGAATCACTCGCTTCACCTGCTTCGGATCCAGCTGTTCGTCACCGATCACCGTGTGGAAATGCCCTTCGGCCAGATCTTCCAATGTGGAGGTGGCCAACTTGTGACGCAATATCCATTTGGGACTCATCACAACCAGCGGACGACGCATGGGGCGAATCGCCTGACGACGCAACAGATGGAATATTTGCGCCGGGGTCGTGGGGATACAAACCTGGATATTCTGTTCAGCACACAGTTGCAGGAACCGCTCAAGGCGCGCCGATGAATGTTCGGGGCCCTGCCCTTCGTACCCGTGGGGGAGCAACATCGTCAGGCCGCACAGACGACCCCACTTGTGCTCACCACTGGTGATGAATTGGTCGATAACTACCTGGGCACCATTGGCAAAATCGCCGAACTGCGCTTCCCAAATTACCAAGCCCTTGGGGGCGGTGGTGGCGTAGCCATACTCAAACGCGAGCACCGCTTCTTCCGATAGAAACGAGTCGTACAGATTAAACGGCGGCTGGCCCTCTTTCAGATGATTCAGGGGCGTGTAAGCAGTGCCGTCTTTTTGGTTATGCACCGTGGCATGGCGATGAGAGAATGTGCCCCGGCGCACGTCTTGTCCGGTCAAACGCACATCATAACCTTCATCCAACAAGCTGGCGTACGCCAATGTTTCTGCCATGCCCCAGTTGATGGGCAGTGCGCCACTGGCCATTTTACGCCGGTCGCTGTAGATCTTGGCTACCTGCTTCTGTACTACAACGCCATCGGGAATTTCACAGGACTTGTGCCCCAGCTCTTGCAGTCGCTTGAGTGGATAGGTGGTATCTCCCGGTGCTTTCCAGTCGTGGCCGATATAAGCGGACCAATCGACAAACAGTGACCGGTCCGGCTCTTTGACGACGCCGCTGGCGACGTTCTCACCGCGATCTAAAGCAGCCCGATAATCATCCATCAGCTGTTCGACCTTCTCGGCCGTCACGATACCAGCCTCGACGAGCTTCTCGGCATAAAGGGTCCGAGTGGTCTTATGCTTGCGAATGGTTTGGTACATGAGCGGTTGGGTGGCCGACGGATCGTCCGCCTCGTTGTGTCCGCGGCGACGGTAGCACACCAGATCAATCACTACGTCCTTTTTGAACACGTAGCGGTAGTCAGTGGCCAGCTGTGCGACGAACATCACCGCCTCGGGGTCATCACCGTTGACGTGAAAGATGGGCGCTTCCACCATCTTGGCCACATCGGTGCAATATTCGGTCGACCGCAAGTCTTCACGACGGCTGGTGGTAAAGCCTACCTGGTTGTTAATGACAAGATGGACTGTGCCGCCCGTTCCGTAAGCCCGGGTCTGGGACATTTGGAAAGTTTCCATGACCACGCCCTGGCCGGCAAATGCCGCGTCGCCATGCACTACAATGGGCAGCACCTGCGCTCCGGTTTCGTCGTTGCGACGCGCCTGGCGCGCTCGCACTGAACCCTGTACGACCGGGGCAACGATCTCCAGATGCGATGGGTTAAACGCCATCGCCAAATGCAGTTCTCCACCGGAGGTCATCACATTGGACGAGAACCCTTGGTGGTATTTCACGTCCCCTGAGGTATCCACCAGGCGTTTGGTGCCTTCAAATTCGCCAAACAGCTCCGCCGGGCTCTTGCCGAAAACGTTGACCAGGGTGTTCAAACGACCCCGGTGCGCCATGCCCAACACGATCTCTTTGGCACCGTACTCCCCGGCTCGATTAATCACCGTATCGACCAAGGGGATCAGGCTCTCGCCCCCCTCCAGACCAAAACGCTTGGTGCCGGGGTATTTGCTGTCCAGGTGCCGCTCCAGCCCTTCGGCCGACGTCAGCCGTTCGAGCAGTTTGGTGCGTTGCTCGTCACTGTATTTCGGGCGTGAACGCACGCTCTCCAGGCGCTGTTGCAACCATTGCTTCTCACTAAAGTTAGTGATGTGCATGATCTCAGGGCCAAGCGACCGACAATAGGTTTCTTCAAGGGCCTGGACGATTTCCCGCAGCGTAGCCTCTGGAGTGCCGATGAAAAGATTGCCGGTGTTGAATACGGTGTCCAGATCCGCCTCGGTCAGGCCATGGTAGCTCAGCTCGAGATCCGGCACTTGCGCACGCTTCATCAATCCCAAAGGATCCAGCTGGGCTTTTTGATGGCCCCGGAACCGGTAGGAGCTGATGAGCTGCATTACCTTAACTTGTTTGCGTTCGTGCTCGACGCTGACCGAGCCCGCCACGCTCGCCGCGGCGGAGGGTACATGGCTCTTGGCCATGCGCTTGAATTGCGCGCGAATGACGGAGTGGGGAACATCGGGCGTTGCATCGCCTTGAACGGGGGGAAGCTGGTCAAAGTAACGCCGCCATTGTTCTGGGACGGCGTTGGGATCGTGAAGGTATTGATCGTACAGATCTTCAATGTAGGCTGCATTGCTCCCAGATATATGGGAACTACGCCGGAAATGCTCCATGATACTGTCTTGCATTACACCCACCTTGTCATGGGGATTTCATTCCCGGCTACCGGGTACGGCCGAGTGCCTGTGCGTACTACCTGGCTCTGCTTTTAGCGCTGGTCAACGATTTGGAAAGGGCGTGTTGCATGTCTGGCCGCGGGGTTTCTAACGACCTATACGCGTACTCATTGCCTTTCCGTCCGTTTTGATAGTAAGCAACATTTTGAGATCGGCTACGTCACCGGTGCTCGGATCGGGGGTTTCCCGATGATCCCCTGCTACTGAATCAATAGCGGTTAACTGCTTAACGCGTTCTACCCAACGCAAAACGCGCGGCTTGGGTGGCGGCCGTTGTGTGCTCAGTCGCCACGGTTTTTCCTTTTCATCTGCCTCGTTTTGAGAGCAGGATATACAGAAGCGCGCCACAGGATTCAGCCTAATGGCGCACTTCGTTCGGCCCTCGTTATGGGCCGTCAAACGTTCTGTCGTTAGCAGGCTTGCTACTAAGGTCTCAGAGGGACCGTCTCGTCACGCTGCCCGCTGTAACAACATAGTACGGATCTGACCAATTGCCCGCGTCGGGTTCAAACCCTTAGGGCATACCGCCACGCAGTTCTGGATGCCACGGCAGCGAAACACGCTGAATGGATCATCCAAATTGGACAGTCGGTGCTCTGTGGCGTTATCCCGGCTGTCGGCCAAAAACCGATAGGCCTGCAACAAACCCGCTGGGCCAATAAACTTATCCGGATTCCACCAAAACGAAGGACAAGCCGTGGAACAACAAGCACACAGGATACATTCATAGAGCCCGTCCAGCTTGGCGCGTTCCTCGGGCGACTGCAAGCGCTCGATGGCTGGCGCCGGCGTATCGTTTTGCAAATACGGCTCGACTTTACGGAATTGCTCGTAAAATTGGCCCATATCCACCACCAGATCCCGAATCACCGGTAAACCCAGCAGCGGACGAAGCACCAACTTATTGTTCTTAACGCATTCCGACAACGGCTTAATGCAGGCCAGGCCGTTGACGCCGTTGATATTCATACCATCTGAACCACAAACACCTTCGCGACAGGAGCGTCGGTAAGTCAATGTGGGATCTTGAGCCTTGAGCAACTCCAGGACATCCAACACCATCAGGTCCTTACCTTCGGTATCCACCTCGTAAGTCTGGGTGTAAGGCGTCTTATCGGTGTCCGGATTATAGCGATAAACTTCGACCTTCAACATGATCCGCCCCTTAATAAGTACGTGCTTGAGGTTCAAAGGCGTCCATGCTTACGGGTGCGAAGTTAACGCCCCGCTTGGCCAAACGTTTGTCAGCGGGGTAGTACATGGAATGGCACAGCCAATTCTTGTCGTCCCGCTCCTGATAATCTTCCCGAGCGTGGGCACCGCGTGACTCAGTGCGCGCATTTGCGGCGATAGCCGTCGCCTCGGCCACCTCTAAAAGGTTTTGCAATTCAAGCGCTTCAATACGTGCGGTATTGAAGGTTTGGCTCTTATCTTCCAGCGCAACCTTTTCAATACGTTCACGCAGAGCTGCCAGCTTTTTGATGCCTTCTTCCATGAACTCGCCTTTGCGGAACACGCCAAAGTGGTTCTGCATGGTGTCTTGCAGTTCTTTACGCAATACGGCAGCGCTCTCGCCGCCCGTCGAGTTGTTTAGACGATGGAGACGCGCACTCGCCTCTTCGATATCGCTTTCGCTGGCGCTGCGACGCTCGATGCCTTCACGCAACGACTGCTCGATGTGCATCCCGGAAGCGCGGCCAAAGACCACCAGATCCAACAGCGAGTTACCCCCCAGGCGGTTGGCCCCATGGACCGACACGCTGGCAACCTCACCGCACGCGTACAAACCTTCGATAACAACGTCATTACCATCGGCATCTTGCGTCAGAGCCTGGGCATGAATATTGGTAGGAATACCACCCATCATATAGTGACAGGTCGGCACCACCGGAATCGGGTCAGTGACCGGATCCACGTGGGCGAACGTCCGGGACAATTCGCAGATACCCGGCAGGCGGCTCTCTAGCACCTCTTCGCCCAGATGATCCAGCTTCAGCAACACGTGGTCGCCATTTTCACCGCAGCCGCGGCCTTCAAGAATTTCCAGGATCATGGAGCGGGCCACCACGTCGCGGCCAGCCAAGTCTTTGGCGTTGGGCGCATAGCGCTCCATAAAGCGCTCGCCGTCCTTATTGATCAGGTAGCCGCCCTCGCCCCGACAGCCTTCGGTGACCAGAGTACCCGCACCGTAAATGCCGGTGGGGTGGAACTGCCACATTTCAATATCCTGAACCGGGAACCCAGCACGCAGGGCCATACCGACACCATCGCCGGTATTGATATGCGCATTGGTGGTGGAAGCGTAAATGCGCCCGGCACCGCCAGTGGCCATTACGGTAGCCTTGGCGCGCACATAGACGGTTTCACCGTCTTCTATATTAATGGCGATTACGCCTACGACGGCGCCGTCTTGGTTTTTCACCAGATCAACGGCAAACCATTCGTTCAGGAAAACCGTGCCGCTTTTAATGTTGTTCTGATACAGGGTATGCAGCAGAGCGTGGCCAGTGCGGTCAGCGGCCGCACAGGTACGTGCCGCCTGGCCGCCACGGCCGAAATCTTTAGATTGGCCGCCGAAGGGCCGCTGATAAATGCGCCCATTTTCCGTGCGTGAGAACGGCAGCCCCATGTGCTCCAGCTCGAATACCGCCTCGGGCCCAACTGAGCACATATACTCAATGGCATCTTGGTCGCCAATGTAATCCGAGCCTTTTACCGTGTCGTACATATGCCAGCGCCAGTCGTCCTGGGGATCGGCACTGGCAATGGCGCAGGTAATTCCTCCCTGGGCCGAGACGGTGTGCGAGCGGGTGGGGAACACTTTGGTAATGACAGCGGTTTTGTAGCCCGATTTGGCCAACTGCAAGGCAGCGCGCATGCCCGCACCGCCGCCACCAATGACGATGCCGTCATAAGAAATTGTGCGCATAATTTAGAATCCCCAGATGATTTCAATACCCCAGAGGGTATAGGTCACGGCCACCAGAGCCAGGACCCCTTGTGCCAACAACCGCAGCACCAAAGCCTTGGAGCCGATCGCCCGTTCAGTCAGATAGTCCGTTATGACCACCCATAGCCCGATCCAGGCGTGCGCCACAATCGAAAGCAGTGCAAGCAGGCTGAAGATCCGCATCCACAGCTGATCAAACAACGCTCGCCACTGGCTGTAATCCAGCTCTGGCGCCAGCAGAATGTAGCCCACAATAAAAACCGTGTATGCCAGCAAAATGACCGCACTGGCGCGCTGCAAAAGCCAGTCGGAAACACCGCTGCGCCCCATACTCGTGACATTGGTTACCATAGCCATACTCCAGCCAAAATCATTAATATCACGGCCAACACTAAAGTCAGCAGCGCGCTTCTGCGTCCGCCCTTCAAGCTATCGCCGATACCGACATCCATCAATAAGTGCCGTACACCTGCCATGACATGGTACGCCAGCGCCGCCAGGACGGCCCAAATGACGATTTGCCACAGCGGCTGAGTCAGTGTTTCTTGCAATGCAAGGAATCGCTCTTCAGAAGCCAGACTGGCATCCAGTAACCAGAGCAGCACCGCGGTACCGGCAAAAAGAAAAATGCCCGAGATACGGTGAAGAATAGAAACAATGGCGGCAAGGGGAAAGGAAAACTTGGTCAACTCGAGATTAACGGGTCGCTGGCTTTTCACGATTGAAAGTCACCTTCAGGCCCAAAGGGCGGTTTAGGGGGCGGCGTTGAGCGCTGGGCCGCTTACAAAAACGCATGTGCAAATATCGCGTTTAACAGCTTGCTGATGGCTACAAAATGACCGGTGCTGGGCGAGGGAGCAAACCCTCTCATGACACACGTAACAACGTGTCGAGGCCGGTGCTTCGACCCTGCAAGGCGCGCGCCATATTATAGAGACTCGGGCGGCAAAACACAAACCCGCGTCTCGCGCGCAAGGGCGAACCGCGGGGCTTCTAACGTAATGAGCAAACGAATGTAAAGACGCCCGGAGTCAACGGAACAATAGTATAAAATAGGCGCTTGAGTGCGCTATGCTCATGCCTTGCGCCAGCGCCAAAATTTCCGAACGGCCAATGGCTTCGATCACACTTAATCGGAGCCCTTTAACGATACCAGATGAACGCCCCCGAGGGGTTTCGGCCCCGACGAACCATCCAAAAGCTATCCGTGCGGCGCCCACTCATCTATAATGCGGCCACCGATTTGCCCGGCCGGTGAGCCGCCGGCGCATGATCTGCTTGATTGTCGCCTCATAAAAAACCGGTGAAAAACCGGGATCTGTGCGTGAATAGGCTCACGCACGCGTTGGCGCCAGCGGTCGCTCGCATGAGTTCGGCGGCTGCACAATCGGTTGTAAACAAACCAATCGATCGTAAGAAATAGCTTATTCGCGCGAGTTACCGGTCTGGCGACATAAATGCCGTTACCGGAAGCCCTAAAGTTTGTAATACAGGAGTCCGTAATGACTGACAGAAAAGCACGGTTGAATGTCGATGGCCTGGAGACATCTATAGAGCTCCCCATTTATCCATGTTCGGCCGGCCCCGATGTCATCGATGTCACCAGCCTCACTAAAAAAGGCTTCTTTACCTACGACCCGGGCTTTATGTCCACCGCATCCTGCGAATCAAAGATCACCTTTATCGATGGAGCCAAAGGCGTATTGCTTCATCGCGGCTACCCGATCGAACAATTAGCGGAACATTCCGATTTCCTCGAAACCTGCTATTTATTGCTCAACGGTGAGCTCCCTACTCCCGAACAGCGCGAAGAGTTCGTTCAGGGTGTTAAGGCCCACTCCCATGTGGATGAGTCGGTCGCTGCACTGATTAGAACATTCAGGCCGGACGCACATCCCATGGCCATCATGTGCAGTGCCGTAGCGGCGCTGGCGGCCGTGTACCACGACTCGATGGATATCACCAGCGAAAAGGATCGTCTCATCACCGCCTACCGGCTGATCGGTCAAATGCCTACCCTGGCAGCGATGGTGCACAAGCATCGCAAAGGCGAAGAGTTCGTGGCACCCGATAGCAGTTTGGGGTATGCGGAAAACTACTTGCACATGTGTTTCGGCACAGCCGGCTCAACGCCGAAGGTCAGCCCGGTGCTGGCCAATGCCATGGAGCGGATCTTTTTGCTTCACGCCGACCACGAGCAAAACGCCTCCACCTCGACTGTGCGCCTGTCTGGCTCATCGGGCACCAGTCCGTATGCCGCCATCGCCGCTGGCATCACCTCCCTTTGGGGCCCCGCTCACGGCGGCGCCAATGAGGCTGTGCTAACGATGCTGAAAGAAATTGGCAGCGTGGACAATATCGATACCTATGTGGAAAAAGCCAAAGATCGCGATGACCCTTTCCGCTTGATGGGTTTTGGTCACCGCGTGTACAAAAACTTTGACCCGCGTGCCAAGGTCATGAAGCAAACCTGTGATGAGGTGCTTGCGGAGCTGGGCCGCGCCGACGATCCGCTGCTGGCCATTGCTACCCGGTTGGAAAAGATGGCCCTGGAAGACGACTACTTTATCGAGAAAAAGCTCTACCCGAACGTGGACTTTTACTCGGGAATCATTATGAAGGCCATTGGTATCCCCACCGAGGCCTTTACGGTGATTTTCGCCACCGGCCGCACCGCAGGCTGGTACTCCCACTGGAACGAGATGGTCAGCGCGCCCTACAAAATTGGGCGGCCGCGTCAGCGCTACACCGGCCATATTAAGCGCGCCTATCCCGCGCAGTAAAACCCGAGCAGTAAAGTCACCGTCAATCGCCAGCCCGTGCAGTCGCTGCCGGTCTGGCGAATTTCATACTGGGATGCGCTCGCGAATTATTTTTCGGGCGGCCAGCAGCCAATGGCGGCCACCTGAGGGCGAAATAGCATTAGAGCCGCCATTTTTCGTCTAAATTTTCATCTGTCATCGCAACCCCCCTCCCCCTTTGTGGTCAACCTACAGGGCCATATAGTAGTATCATGACCGGAGAAGCCAAACCAACCGCCGGGCCGGGCTCAAGCCAGTTAATGAATCAGGGTTTACGTATTATGCAGATTGTTTCCAAGTCGTTGTTCAGGAAGGCCGGCCTGTGCGCCCTCCTGCTGGCCTCCCAGTTGGCGTTTGCCGTCGCGATTGAGCCCCTTGAGTACACCCCCCAGCACCAAAAAACCACCACTGAAGTGGTTAGCCAATTGGTGCAAAAACATTACCGCGAGCAAGCCCTGAACGACGAGCTGTCGGCTCAGTACCTGAACAATTACCTGCGAAATCTGGATCCGGCCAAGAGCTTCTTCTTCCAGGCGGACATCAATGAATTCGAAACCCATAAGGCCCGGTTCGATGATTATTTGGCCAAGGGCGACCTAAAGGTGCCGTTTGAAATTTTCAACACCTACCGCCAACGCCTGACGACGCGCCTGGAAGCGGTCATTGCCGAGCTGGAAAGCGACGACCTCAGTTTTGATTTCGATCAGGATGAAGTTCTGATCACCGACTGGGACAAGGCCGAGTGGCCCAAAGACAAGAAAACCGCCGATGAGTTGTGGCGCAAGCGCATAAAGTCCAGCCTGCTGAGCCTGACATTGGCCGGCACCGAGCTGGAAGAAGGCAAAGAGATTTTGCACCGGCGCTTTACCAATCAGCTGCGTCGCGCCAAGCAACAGGATCAGGAAGATGCATTCGGCATTATCATCAACTCCCTGACGACGCTATACGACCCGCACACCAATTATTTATCGCCGCGCACGCTGGAGAACTTCAACATCAATATGTCTCTGTCACTTGAGGGCATAGGCGCGGTGTTACAAACCGAAGATGAATACACCAAGGTGATGCGTCTGGTACCCGCGGGCCCGGCCGACAAGCAAGGGCAGCTTAAGCCCGCGGACCGAATTGTCGCGGTGGGCCAAGGCGAAGATGGCGAGATGATGGATATCATCGGCATGCGTCTGGACGAGGTCGTCGAACAGATTCGGGGACCGAAAAAAACCGTTGTGCGTCTGGAAGTATTGCCTGCCAACGCCGCCGCCGATAGCAGCACCACCACCATCCGCATCACCCGGGAAAAGGTCAAGCTGGAGGAACAGGCTGCCCAGAAAGAAGTATTTGAGCTGCACGACGGTGATGAGAGCTTTAAGCTCGGTATTATCAAAGTACCGACCTTTTATATGGACTTTGAAGCCTACCGGCAGCGCGACCCCGAATACAAAAGCACCACCCGTGACGTTTATCGCTTGCTACAAGAGCTGGAAAAACAACGAGTGGACGGCATTATCGTCGACTTACGCAGCAATGGCGGCGGTTCACTGCAGGAGGCTACCACGTTAACGGATCTGTTTATCGACCAGGGACCGGTGGTACAGATTCGACAGACCAGCGAAACCATTTCTCGCAATTTTCGTTCGCACTCTCGCGCCGTTTATCGGGGGCCGATTGTGGTGCTCATTGATCGTATGAGCGCATCGGCCTCAGAGATCTTTGCCGGTGCGATCCAGGATTATGGGCGCGGGTTGGTCATTGGCACGCCCACCTTTGGTAAAGGCACAGTCCAATCACTGATCCCGTTAAGTAGCGGGCAGCTGAAAATTACTGAATCGAAGTTCTACCGGGTCTCGGGCGAGAGCACCCAGCACAGGGGCGTCGTACCGGACCTGGAGCTGCCCAGCATGGTCAACGTGAACCTGGTGGGCGAAGGGACGTATGATCACGCTCTGCCGTGGGATAAGATTCACCGGGTATCCCACCCGGTCTATCACAATATTCAGGCGCTTCTGCCGCAGCTCAAAGAGCGTCATGAGCAACGTACGATGAGTGACCCGGACTTGCGTTTTCTGTCCAAGCAACGCGAGCTGCTTGAGGCGAATGATGAGCGCACCAGCGTGTCGTTGAATAAATCGAAGCGCCGGGCCGAACAGCGTGCGCTGGAAGACCGTCTGTTAGCTCTGGAGAACGAGCGTCGTAAAGCCAAGGGTTTGAAGCCCTATGAAAGCTATGCAGCGATTCGCAACGGAGAAGGAGAAGACGTAACGGCCAGCGATGAAGACAGCGCGGCGGCGGAAATGGAAGTGCACCACTCGGGCAAAATAGACCCGTACAACGACCCGTTCCTGAGCGCTGCCGGGCACGCCCTGATTGACTTTATCCGACTGCAGGACAGCTTAGAAAGTCCGGGTAAAGTCGCCAGCTTTTAGTTTCCAAGCCGTGGCCCTGTTCGCTCTGGGGCCATGGCTGCTACAGCCATAACAACAGGTTTACTCTATGTTAGCCGTTTCGTTCAACATTAATAGTCTCCGCATACGCCTTCATCAACTGCAGCGCATCATCGATAAATACCAACCGGACTTTATCGGCCTGCAAGAAACGAAAGTAAACGATCCGGATTTTCCCGAGCAAGCCATCATCGATATGGGCTACCACGTGCACTACCACGGTCAGAAAACCCATTACGGCGTTGCGTTGCTATCCAAGCACCCGTTCAAGCGGCACTTTAAAGGCTTTCCCAATGACGGCGAAGAATCGCAGCGTCGGTTTATCGGAGGCGTATTTGAGTCGCCCCTGGGCGGTGAAATTACGGTGCTCAATGGTTATTTTCCCCAAGGAGAAAACCGCGACCACCCCATTAAATTCCCCGCGAAGGAAAAGTATTACGCCGACCTTCTCAAGCTGCTTAACGACGAATTTAAGCCCAGCCAACAGGTGCTGCTGATGGGGGACATGAATGTGTCTCATCAGGACTGCGACATCGGCATTGGCGAAGACAACCGCAAGCGCTGGCTGCGTGACGGCAAGTGCAGCTTTTTACCCGAGGAGCGCGAGTGGCTGCAGGAGGTATTGGACTGGGGCTTCACCGACACGTTTCGCGCTCTGACGCCGGAAACTGAAGCTATTTACAGCTGGTTTGATTATCGCAGCCGAGGCTTTGAGCGGGATCCCCGCCGAGGGCTTCGCATTGATCTGGTCCTGGCCACCGAACCGCTACAACAGCGCTGCGTCGATGCAGGAGTCGATTATGAAGTGCGAGGTATGGAGCGACCTTCGGATCACTGCCCGGTCTGGGCGAAGTTTGAGTAGCCGGTAAGAAAACCGGAGCAGAAAAAGCGGGGCCGCAAAGCCCCGCTTTTTTTTGGTTGGCTCTCGGGCGTCCCTGCCCTCGAATACGAGCTTAGAAGGTGGCTCTCAACGTGAGCGCGTAGCGCGTATCATTCACGAAGTAAGAGGCATAGTTTTGACCGGCGCCTCCGTTTTTCTGGTGCATGATGGTGCGCGTTTGCTCATTGGTCAGGTTATTCATTTCTAGACCCACCGAAAAATTATCGTTGATCTCGTAGAAAATCGAACCGTCGAGCTGTCCTGATGCGTCGCTATAGACCGGCAGCTTCCAAAGAATTGCATCACCGGAATCGCCAGCACTGCTATTGATGCCCCCGTTGTCGCCGTTAAAGCCGTTAGGCCCGACAGACATCAGGTACTCATCACGCCAGCTCCAGGCCAAACGGACTGACCACTTATCCTTTTCATACATACCCACCAGGTTGTACGCATGCTTTGACAAACCTTCGTACGGCAGGTTTTGCGTAAACGCTGTGCCGTCGGTATCCGTCGGAGCGATCAGCGCACCCGTATCGGGGTCAATGCTGTTGGGGATATTCGTGCTGCTGTCAATGTAGGTGTAGTTCGCCTGTATCCCCAGGCCATCAAATGGCGCGGGCAGGAAATCGAAGAATTGGTTGTAGCCCACTTCGAAACCCTTGATTTTGGCGCTACCGGCATTGACCGGGCGAGTCACGGTATAGTCTTGCATCTGACCGTTCAGGTCCACGTATTGCTCGATTCCTGTCTGGTTACGGACAATACCATCGATGTCCTTGTAGAACAGGTTCACGTGGGCCATACCGCCGGCGTCATTAAAGTAATACTCCAATGACAGGTCAGCTTGATCCGACTCCAATGGCTTCAGGTTCGGGTTGTTCCAAGAGCCAGAGGTCAAGTTAACTCGTTGAGTCTCTTCATCCATGTTGGCATCCAGAATCTGGTACGCCTGCATTTCCGAAAAGCTCGGACGGGCCATGGCTTTAGACACCGCAAAGCGTGCAATCAGCTCATCGGTGATCTGCATACGCAGGTTCAAGCTCGGCAACACGTTGTCGTAATCATTGCTGATACTCATGGGCTCCATTTGCCCGTTACCGTACGGCGCCAACGTTGGGTAAACGAGGAAACCGTCGGATTCAGAGCGGGTATCCACGTAACGCACCCCGATGTTACCGTCGATCGGCATCGGCAAGTTGTCAAACCCGAACCGCACCACGCCGTAAATGGCATAAGTGTCTTCGGATTGCAGGTTACGCCACTGTGGATCGTTGGCGTCACGGAGCTGGTAAGGGCCATACGTTTCAGAGTAAGGGTGACCCAAGGAGTCCGCGTACTCAGCAGCCTGGCGATACAAATCGACATAGCTGTCAGGGTAGCCTTCGGCAAGTTCTTTATTGGGCGCCCACACCACACCGGTCAAGTCGGCGTCACCGCGGAAGAAGTTATCGAAGGTGTTCAAGGACATCATTGAGCTGTCATTAACATACGGCATGCCGAGGTCATTGATGTTCAGGCCGCCTTCCCAATCCGTGGTCATCCAGGATGCAAAAATGCCTTGCCAGTCGTAACCGGTGTTGATGTTGTCCGCTTCGCGCTTGGTTAAGCGAACACCTGTTTTGACCGAACGGATGATCGAGTCGTCCACAAAAAACTCAGCGTCTGCTCGCCATGCAAACTGCTCAGCCTTACTGTCTTCAACGTGGGGCATGGCGAATGCCCAATAATAGTTGGACGGGTCGGCCAGGTAGTCTTCGTCGGTGGAAATTTTCGGCGGCTTCGCGGCGGCGTTAATGGTCAGGCTCTCCAGGCTGATACCCGTGGCCACGGTGCTGTCGAGCGTATCCGTTTTTGAGTCTGTGTACTGAAACTCGGTACTGAACTCAAAATTGTTGCCCGGCGCGAAAGACCAGCCAGCTGCATAATCGGTGGTAACGGAGTTACGAGCGGATACCCGAATGTCCGCGCCGAATGGAATACCCGGCGAATTTGGGGACCACTCCGGCGGCGTGGCATTGCTCAGGGTACCGCTTTGGAAAACGCCATTGTCATCAAACCGGGCGTCATCGGACAGTTGAATGGCCCAGGGATCGTTATCGACAAAGATCGCGTCCTCGTTCCACTGCATGTCGTACTCGCTGCGGAAGACCGTGAAGTAGAACTCCTGCTCGTCATTGGGGCGCCACTGGAACGCCGCGTAGCTACCCTCCCGCTCCCGGTTAAAGTCCATCCGGCGCCAGTCCGCACCGCGCGGAATCCAGGCGGTTTGATCTTCAAGAATATCCGTACGGGCAAAGTAAGGTCTCAAGAAGATGCCATCGGTACGGGTAGAAATTTCTGAGTAAGCGTAGTTCAGCAGCAGGCCGAACTCGCCGGCGTTGGTATCCCAGCGGTTGCTGTACAGAATGGACGCTGACGGGTCGGTTTCTTCAATAAAATCCCCGTAGTTCAAGCTCACGGAGCCGGACACGACCTGACCTTCAGCATCGAACGGCATGCGGGTGCGCAAATCGACCGTACCGCCAATACCGCCTTCCACCATGTCGGCAGAGGGGTTCTTATACACATCAACGCCGGCCATCAGCTCAGCGGGAACGTCTTCAAAGCTCAAGCTCCGGCCACCGCTGGCGGAGAAGGTGTCGCGGCCATTCAGCTCACTGCGCACGTGCTTCATGCCGCGCACAGCTACGCCGCTACCTTCGGCTGAGAAGTGCTCGGGGTCACCGATGTCCATAAAGCGTTCGATGGTGACACCAGGTACGCGTTGCAGAGTTTCCGTCACGGAACGGTCCGGCAGTTTACCGATATCGTCCGCCACGATGGAGTCAACGATTTGATCGGCGTTTTGCTTGATCAGTTGCGCTGACTGAATGCTTTGACGCTGACCGGACACCAGAATTTCTTCCAGAGCCGGAGCGTCCGTTTGAGCCCAGGCAGGCGTTAAACCCAAGGCCCCCATAGCCAGTGCACTGGAACCGAGCTTGATGCACCGGGCCAGTTTTTTTGTCAGAAACATGGGTGGAACTCGGTCCATACCACGCTGCGACAGATGCTTATGTTGTTTCATCACAATTTATGCTCCACGCTTAGCTTAGAGAGTTGGCTTATTGTTATCACTACTGTGCCGCACCCGAGCCACCGGTATGCGGCGTTCAGATCGGGGCATTGGGCGCCCCGAGTTTATTCACCGGCACACCAATGAAATGGTGTGCCGGTAAATATCTAACGAACGATCAACCGGTACGTTTCTCCCGCACGGGCCTGAAATCGGCGTACCTCGCCCTGCCCTTGTAAATCGACGGCTCGGCCATTGGATACTTGGCGCAATTCAAACGGTTTGGTCAAAGCGGCTGAGCGCAACGCGAGCTCCCCATCGCGCCCCGTATGCAATTCGGCCTCCGTCAATGCGCCGTCGGCCCAGCGGAAATTTAAGGTAACGTCGCCCCGGGCGCGCAGACCTCGCACAGAGCCGTCGGACCAAACACTGGGCAGTGCCGGCAGTAAATGGATCTCTCCGCCGTGGCTCTGAATCAGCATTTCAGCCACGCCGGCCGTGGCTCCGAAATTGCCATCGATCTGAAACGGCGGGTGCGTGTCCCAAAGGTTTGCCAAGGTGCTGTCGCGCAGTTGATCCGTCAGCAATTTATGAGCACGGTCGCCGTCACCAAGGCGAGCCCATAAGTTGACCTTCCAAGCCTGAGCCCAGCCAGTACCACCGTCACCGCGCGCGTTCAGTGTGCGCCGCGCGGCCTGGGCCAAGTCCTGCTGCTGACTGGGAACGATTTGCCGCCCCGGATGCAAGGCAAACAGGTGTGAGACATGGCGATGTTTGCTTTCGGGGTCATCCAGATCGAGTTTCCACTCTTGCAGTTGCCCCCAGGAGCCTATGCGCAAACCAGGATCCAACTGTTGGCGAGCGGGCTCGATGCGCTGGGCAAAATCACGATCACCCAAACGCTCGGCCGCCTCTTGGGTGTTGGTGAATAAGTCGTAGATCAGTTGCTGGGACATCGCCGCACCAATGGTGAACTCCCCATGCTCTGGAGAGTAGCTGGGTGAAACCACCAGCGCGCCATCGGTGGGATCTTCCACCAGAGCGTCTAGCCACACCTGTGCAGCGCCGCGCATTACCGGATAAGCGCGCTCGCGCAAAAAGGTTTCATCGCCATTGAACAGGTAATGCTCGTAGTAATGTTGTGCCAGCCAGGCACCGGCTTCCGGCTGCCAGAAGGCCGTGGGCCACTGGATGACGCCGGTAAAGCCCCAGATATTGGTATTCAAAAACAACGTCCAGCCGTCGGCACCGAGCAACTTACGTGCGGATTTGGTGCCGGGCTCCACCAAGCTGTCGATGAAATCAAACAGCGGGCCGGTGGTTTCAGACAGATTCGTGACCTCGGCGGGCCAGTAATTCATTTGCAGGTTGATGTTGACGTGGTAGTCGGCGTTCCAGGGCGGATGCTTGGAGTGGTTCCACACCCCTTGCAGGTTGGCCGGCAAAGAACCATCCCGGGATGAGCTGATGAGCAGGTAGCGACCGTATTGAAAATATAAATTCTCCAGGGCACGGCTGGCCTCAACGGGCGCCGCACCACTGTTGTGTTGCTTCAGCAATTGCGGTGTCGGCAGGTTCGGCATTTTTTGACCGATGTCCAGAACTACTCGACCGAACAAAGCGCTATGATCATTGATGTGCGCGGCCAGTAAAGCCTCATAACCTTTGGCGCTCGCGGCGTCCAAAGTTCGCTCGACCTTTGGCAATGGAGCTGTGCCCCGGTAGTGGGGATATTGTTGGGCGTAGTCGGTGCCAGCGGCAATCAACAGCAATACGGAATCCGCGTTCGTCACGGTCAGGCGGCCATCGGCGGTATGGCCGGTCTGCCCGCCTTGAGCGATTAAACGCAGCTGGGTGGCATAGGCTAGGCCATTGTCGTGCAGCGAGCCCGTCAGGGTGAGCTGATCCGGTTCGATGCGATCATAAACGGTGCGGTTGTCCGGCACTTCCAAGCCCGCAGACAGGCTGATTTTGCCGGCCTCGGTGGCTGAAATGCGCAAGACAATGACACCGTCGGGATAGCTGACAAAGTAATCCCGCTGATAAGTGACGCCATCGGCTTGATAGCTGACGCGCGCCGTACCCCGGGCTAAATTCAATTCACGTCGGTAATTCTTAATATCACCAACTGGGTGGTGGTCCAGAACCAAATCCGCAAAACTTTGGTAGTCGCCATAGTCCCGCACTGGTCGGCCAAGGGCTTCAGCCACTGCTTCGGGGCTCAGTGCGCCCTGCTCGGCCAGCTGCGCCTGGACCGCTTCAAGGGCCGCGCTCTGATTTTTTTCCGGCCACCCGTAATCGTAGGCACGCCCTTCCGCGGGGCCACCGGTCCAAAGCGTTTTTTCGTTGAACTGCAACCGCTCGCGCTCTATGCCCCCTTGTACCGCAGCACCCATAGCGCCGTTACCGATGGGCAAAACCTCCCCTTCCCATTCCGTGGCCGGGCGGTCGAACCAAATCACCATAGACGGATCAGCCAGTTCATGGCCATCGGGAGCACGAACGCAACCCAAAACGAGCGTGCACAGGGCGACCAGCGCCCCAAAACCAAGGCGGTGTAAGAATGAAATAGAAGATCGGTTGCTGCACAAAATCACATGTATACCGTGGCGTTTATTAAAATATTCGTTTGGTTTGCCGGTATGAAATAAACACTCCCTGGCACCCGCCGCTGGCGCATCAGCCGCTTCAGCAGAAAATAACAGTGCAGTTATAGCTGTTTATTTTTATTAGTGCAATAGTTTTCCTAGGTGATTTACAATTCTTATGCTGTTTGCCGACACCCGGCACAGAGACGAGCATCAGCGAGCTCGTATTCAGCTAGCTCGTATAGAGGCGTGAGAGAACGCAGCTTCTCCTGATCACGGCCTTGACGTACACTGATAATTCACACTAAACCCAAACGTTGGTATGACCCGCTGGCCGAAATCAGGAGAGTCCCTGTGAGCACAGTTTCCACCGTCAGTGATGATTTGTTGCTGCTGGACAGCTTGGAAGATTTCCAAAAGTACGCTGCCATGCTGAGCGCTAATGCGCGACGACATCTGGATATTCTCAGTCACACGCTGGACCCCTTGGTGTACGAATGCCCGGAAACGGTCGACGCGCTATCGGCGCTGGCCCGACGCCATAAGCTGGCGCGGGTGCGTATTCTGGTTCAGGACACCTTGCCGCTGATTGAGCGTGGCCACGCCCTGGTGCGCCTGGCTCAACGTTTACCGAGCAAGATTGAACTGCGCAAACAACACGGGGAATTGGAAAACACTGACATGGCGTTTGTGCTCGCCGACAGCGAACAGGTGCTATACAAGCACGATGACCGGCTGTACCGGGGCTTTGTGAATTTTAAGGCGCCCGCTGAGCTGCGCTCCTTGCGAGAAGCCTTTGTACGGGCCTGGGAATACGCCCAGCCCGACCCACAACTGCAACAACTTCATTTGTAAGCCGGCGCGATGGCACCAAGCACACACCATTGCGCGCGCCACACCTTCTGAACTGACGTGCCATACCGCCACACCAATAAATAAGGAGCAATCTCGGTCGTCTCCCTACTATATCTATACCTCCCCGCTCTCGTATGGCATTCTTGCGTCCAGCTATCCATGGCTGAAGCATTACCTATTCCGAAGGCATAAAGAACGTCGTTCGGGGCCTATCCGCATCGGGGCGATGTGATCTGCTCAGACTGAAGCGGTTGTGACGTCCCTTCGTTTGGCGGCTTCAGAAGTCGTCCGG
>Ga0209487_1000421_pt1 | contig 38798 bp, 35 predicted proteins | sample Poulit2012_FD_187524 | JGI IMG/M metagenome (GOLD analysis project Ga0209487, IMG submission 187524) | Agricultural soil microbial communities from Georgia to study Nitrogen management - Poultry litter 2012 (SPAdes) (version 2) | ecosystem: Environmental > Terrestrial > Soil > Agricultural land...
TGCTTGCCAGATGGACGCATCCGTATGCATGCGTTTATGGTAGCGCCCCAGCCAATCAGCGGTGTCGCGCGGATCGAAGCTGATACTAATCAGGCGTACTTTATCCGTAAGATCGCGCTCCTGTATGGCGTGCTGTAATTGTTGGAACTCTTCCCCCATCTGGATACAAACTGAGGTACAACGCGTAAACATAAAGTTTACGATTGCCACGCGACCGTCTGCGGCAAGCTCTTGATCCAATGCGAGCGTTTTCCCACTGGACTTCTGTATGGTGGCTGGCGGCAACTGTACTGCCTGGCGTGCAATATTGTAGCGTCTGGCGGTTTCACTGGTTAAAACAGAGAAGCCGTCGGTCTGTGCATAAAAGGCCCAGACCGCTAATAAAAACACGGCCACCGACAAAAACGCTGTTCTCATGAATATTGCTTAACGCATCTCCTGTAAGTCTTCATCACCATTCCAAGGCTCATCGCGATCGTAGGCGTCACGTTGCTCCGATACAAACTCGGTGCTGACGGCATCTTCATCGTTATCAAAATTACTGCGCAAGTGTGTCGCCAAAGCTGCCAGCTCCGCGTCATCCAGCTTGCCGAATGCCGGCATGTCCCCATCGTAGACATCATCTCCAACGGTAAGTTCTCCATGAATACCATGCAGCAAGATCTGCACTAATACCTCGGGCTTGCCTGTCACCCACTCAGACTCGATAAGGGGGGGAAACACACCAGGCACACCTGCGCCATCGGCCTGGTGACAAGCAACACAATTGGCAGCATATATTTTTCCACCATCAATCGTTCCTGCATCATCACCATCCGCCTCGGGACGAACAAAATCGGCGACCGTACGCTGATCCCCATATTCGGGGGGGATATCGTGAAAGGCCCAAATAATATAACCGGCCGCCCATAGAAACAAGCCGGCAATAATTCCCAACACTATCCACGGGACGGGACGATTGCCCTCCCAAGGTTCGGGCATCTCGCGCTGTTGCGCTTCTATCTTTTTAGAGGTATCTGACATGTAATTCTCCGCGTGCCGACAACATTAAGGCATACCCGCTGGCGGCTCTATCGGATAAGTACGATCCAGCGACAACAAATACTCCACCAAATCCAAAGCATCAGGTTTTGCAACCACGACTTTTCCTTGTGGTACCCATTCAGAAGGCACCTTAACAACGCGATCGGCATCGTCGGCGTCGTCCTTAAGTTCAAACAAGTATGGGTACGACGGCATAATACTGTCCGCCACATAAGCTCGTGGCTGATATAAATGCCCCAATTGCCAATCGGCGCTTGGCTGCCGTGCGCCAATGTTCAACAGGTCAGGACCCGTTCTCATCGTGCCCAATAAGTGTGGGGTGTCGTAATAATAATCAGCCGCAACCGGTGCCCTACCCCAGCCTCGCTCAGCATCGGGGGCCTGCTTTCTGGCCCGCGGCTGCTGCGTATGGCAATACACACAACCATTGGCAATGTACTGCTGACGACCACGCAACTCTGCCGAACTATATTCTTCCAGCCCTTCGGGCGCCTCGATATCCGACAGCTGCATATAAGGAACAACCACGAGCGCTGATATCGCCAGTGCGATGGTGACCATGGCACCCCCAAACAATTTATATTCGTTTTCCATCTCTTTTTAGGCCTCCGACGTTGACTCTGTCGCCATTCTCGCGCGATGCCAGAGTGCTGGCCCCGTACGGTCTTTTCCGTAACGTAGCGTCATAATCCCGAAGTGAACCGCAAATACGATATGTCCTAAAGTCATTAAGGCGCCACCCACCGTCCTGGACTCCAGGTAGGGGATCGTTAAGCGCACACTATCCATAAATGGCACATCGGCATCCAGCATGGCCAAGCCTTGCAACCAACCGCCGATAGTCAGGCCCACGAAGTAAATTGAGAACCCGATGACCACCAACCAAAAATGCAAGGAAATCAAGCGTGGATGTGGCCACTCCCATGCCATTACCCGAGGCATCACGAAGTAGATGGCACCAAACATGACAAGACTAAAGAAAGCGTAAAGTCCCAAGTGTGCATGTGCGACGGTGAAGTGGGTAAAGTGCGTAATCGTATTAATACTACGCAGGGCTTCAAACGACCCCTGTACTGAGCTCAGGGTATACATCATGCCGCCCAACACAATAAAGCGCAGCGTCGGGGAGTGGATCAACGTCTTAAAGTGATGTCGCATCGTCAAGTGCTGGTTCACTGAAAACGCCAACACCGGAATAATCATCATCATGCTTTGCACGATCGACAACGTAACCATCCAGCTGGGGACCGGCCCACCCACCAAATGGTGGCCACCGACCTGGCCATAGAAAAACGCCAGTGCCCAAAACCCAATCAGTGACAAGTTATAGGACTGAATGGGCCGACCAATAATTTTTGGCAGGAAATAATATACACTGGCCAAGGCAATAGGCGTATAAAAGAGGCCCAGCACGTTATGCCCAAACCACCAATTCATGGCGGCTTGCTCCACTCCAAAGTGGGCGGTAGGAAGGTTTCCAACCAAAAACAAAATGGGAAACCAGAATAGCGAGGCTCCCATATACCAAATGGAGACATACAAGTGTTCAACTTTACGGTTTTGTAAAGTAAACACCAACGGCAATGCGATCAGGGCACCGCCAATGACGATTAAAATGTCTACTTGCCAGGGCATTTCCAGCCATTCCAGGCCGTCAGACAAGCCCGTTGCAATCGCGCCTAAGCCGGCAATCAAGCCAGCATTCCATAATATGCCCCCTAAAAGGGCAAAACGACCGCCATAAAGCCTGGTTTTAAGCAGGCGCGGTAACGTCCACATGGCAATGCCGAACGCCGCCATGGGCGCCCAACCATAAGCAACCATATTAAGGTGCAAGGTACGAATACGTCCAAACGTTAGCCACGCATATTCGGTTAAAAAATCGGGACTATGCAGTTTGTAAGAGCTCATTAATCCCGCTAATGAGGCAAATACCAGCCATACCACCGAACAGGATAGAAACACGAAGGTTACGTGCGAGGATGATTCATCCGCCGCAATCCTGTCTTTCAACTCCTGGGCTTTGCGTTCCTCACTAACCGCCGCATCAATCGGGTCGTGTGTGACATCCACCGCACTCTGCAAGGCCGCTCGCTGCGCCTCAGTGGCAGCGGGTTCCTCAACGGTTCCTATCTCCCCATCGGAGAAAATTACTGTGGCAGCAGCCGGATTGTCATCAAAGACTTTATTACGTAAAGACCAAATGAAGACAAACAAACCGGTAACTGACAGTATGAATGCTAGTAGCAATACTGTAACGTTACTCACGAGTGTTCCATTAATGATTTAAAAAACTGAAGATGATCTGAGAAATCATAGTAATCGCTGGGCATAAATCGCCGAAGATTTTTAATGCCCGCCATTTTCCCGATCCGGATCGATGTTAAAGCTTAAGACCTGAAACATTATCTGTAGAGAAAAACCCTAGCCCTGACATGGTCATGACTTTGTAACCAGATGAATGCGCACCCGGCAGGTGAGTGCACTCCTGGCAGGCGAATACACCTGCAACATTATGAATTACACTAATGGTCATTCCCTATTACTTCATCCTGGTCGTTATCTTCTCATGAAATCCTATCTGGACCTCGTAGAAACCATTCTGACACAAGGCTCTTGGCGTAACAATCGCACCGGTATCCGCACCCTGAGTATTCCTGGCGCCAGCCTGCGCTTTGATCTCCAGCAAGGTTTTCCCGCCGTCACTACAAAACGGCTTGCATTCAAATCCGCCATTGGTGAAATGATAGGGTTTCTCAGGGCATCGCGCAGCGCCGCCGATTTTAGGGCACTGGGCTGCAAAGTATGGGATCAAAATGCCAATGAAAACACCGATTGGCTTAACAACCCCTATCGTCTGCAGGAAGATGATTTGGGTCCGGTCTATGGCGTGCAATGGCGTGAATGGCCCGCTTACAAACTTATCCATCGCCAACAACCCCGTGCCCGTGAACAAATCGCCCATGCGCAGGCCCACGGCTACCAGGTCATTACCGAATTTTCAGAGCAGGTACTGCTGTACAAAGCCATTGATCAGCTTAGAACCTGCCTTGATACCATCATGAATCAACCCAACAGTCGGCGTATCCTGTTTCATGGCTGGAACTGGGGGCAGCTGGAGGAAATGGCGCTTCCGCCCTGCCATCTGCTCTACCAATTCCTTGTTGATACGGAAAACAACGAGATCTCACTGTGCCTGTACATTCGATCTAACGATATCGGACTGGGGGCACCTTTTAATCTTACGGAAGGCGCGGCACTATTACACCTCGTCGGTCGGCTCACGGGGTATACACCGCGCTGGTTTAACTACTTCATTGGTGATGCGCATATTTATGAAAATCATATCCCCATGCTTAAAGAACAATTGACACGCCAACCGTATCCCGCGCCTCAGCTTGCCATCGATGCACGGGTACCCGCCTACCGGAAAACCGGGCAGTATGCGCCAGAATGGCTGGATAAAATTGAACCAACGGACTTCCAGCTTGTAGGCTATCAGCACCATCCCCACCTCACCGCACCCATGGCAGTTTGATATGAGCAAGCCCTGCATTCAACTGGTGGTGGCCTACAGTCAAAACCGTGTGATTGGTAAAGACAATGGCTTACCCTGGAGGCTACCGTCCGACCTCGCTCACTTTAAGCGGGTCACCATGGGAAAGCCCATTATCATGGGACGTAAAACCTGGGAATCCATTGGCAGACCATTGCCCGGCCGTGAGAACATTGTGATTACCCGTAATCCTGACTACCAGGCAGAGGGGGTTCGCTGCTTTACCAGCTTGCCGGATACCTTGACCGCCTTGCAGGACTATCCGAAACTTTGTGTTATTGGTGGCGCACAGCTCTATCGGCAAGCACTTCCCATCGCTCATGAAATTGTGGCCACGGAAATTCACGCAAACATTGAGGGCGATGCGTGGTTTCCTGCGCTGTCGAGCGATGAATGGAAGGAAATCCAACGCCAACCTCAAGTTGCGGAGAATGGGTTTCACTTCGATTTCGTTACCTATCAACGCCACTCAACTTAATGAATTTGTAGAACCATGAACCACCCTGATCTTTCTAATTTATGGATGCCATTTACGGCCAATCGTCAGTTCAAATCCAGCCCACGCCTGCTCGCAAGTGCCAAAGGGATGTACTACACCACTACGCACGGGCAACAGGTGCTCGACAGCACCGCCGGGCTATGGTGTGTGAATGCCGGTCATGGCCGTACAGAAATTATTCAAGCCTTGTCGGAGCAAACCAAACGCCTGGATTATGCCCCCAGCTTTCAAATTGGCCATGAGGACTCTTTTCGGGCAGCCACTGCCGTTGCCAACCTTATGCCAGACAACATAGACCGCATCTTTTTTACAAACTCAGGGTCAGAATCCGTGGATACGGCCCTAAAAATTGCATTGGCCTACCATCGTGCTAATGGCGAAGCCCATCGCACCCGTCTTATTGGACGTGAGCGCGGTTACCATGGCGTTGGCTTTGGTGGCATCTCTGTGGGTGGCATATCTCCCAACCGGAAAACATTCTCCAGCGTCCTACTGCCCGGGGTAGACCACATTCGCCATACCCATAACCTGGAAAAAAATGCGTTTAGTCGCGGTCAGCCCGCTTGGGGTGCCCATCTCGCAGATCACCTGGAAGAAGTCATCGCCCTGCATGATGCCTCCACTATCGCGGCGGTCATCGTGGAGCCACTCGCCGGGTCAACAGGCGTATTAATCCCCCCACAAGGCTATCTGGAGCGCTTGCGAGAAATTACGAGCAAACACGGTATCTTACTCATTTTTGATGAAGTCATTACTGCCTTTGGCCGCTTGGGCGCTGCGACGGCAAGTGATTTGCTCGGCGTTAAGCCCGATATCATTACCCTGGCCAAAGGAATCAGTAATGCCGCTGTGCCAGCGGGTGCCGTAGCCGTTAACCGCAACATTCACGACACCATTCTTAACGCGACCGAGAGCGGGATTGAATTTTTCCATGGGTATACCTATTCTGCGCATCCGCTCGCAACCGCCGCAATCCAGGCCAGCCTGAACATCTACCAACAAGAGCAGCTATTCGAGCGTGCAGCCTCGCTGGCCAACACCTTCGAAGAGGCCGCCCACAGCCTTAAAGGTAAGCCGCATGTTCAAGACATCCGCAACCTTGGCCTTGTTGCCGGCATCGAACTAAGCTCCCGCGAAAATGCTGTGGGTGCACGTGCCAGCGAAGTCTTTCAAAAATGCTTCGATAATGGCGTATTAATACGCTACACCGGCGATACCCTTGCGTTTTCCCCACCACTGATCGTTGAAGAGTCTGAAATCGACAAGATTTTCTCCACTGTTGGTGATGCCCTGCAAAGCATTGCTTAATCGGCGCAGACGGATTATTCCTGCAGGCAATCTATGTAATATTGCAACGTCCCATCGGCCTGTACCTCCCGTGACAGGCCATGGACGTCCGTCTCAAACCCTGGGAAGCGGGCGTTAAACTCGCGCACAAACTGCAAATAACGAACAATCTGTGCATTAAAACGCTCGCCTGGAATCAACAAGGGGATACCCGGTGGATATGGCGTTAACAAAACGCCGGTAACGCGCCCCACCAACGCATCAATCACCACGCGTTCGGTTTCTCGGTGTGCCATTTTGGCGTAGGCATCCGATGGCTTTAGCGCGGGAACCATATCGCTTAAATAAACTTCAGTAGTCAAGCGCGCCAAATCATATTTTTTATAGGCTTCATGGACTTGCTGGCACAAGTCCCGCAATCCCAATCGCTCGTACTGCGGGAACGCTTTGCAAAACTGCGGCATACTGCGCCACAAGGGCTGATTCCTATCATAATCATCCTTGAATTGCTGTAACGCTGCCACCAGAGTGTTCCAGCGCCCTTTGGTAATCCCTATCGTAAACAGTATGAAAAAGGAATACAGGCCAGTTTTTTCAACCACAATCCCGTGCTCGGTAAGATAACGCGACACCATGGATGCGGGAATGCCCGTGTCAGCAAACGTTCCGTGAATATCCAATCCGGGTGTCACAATCGTGGCTTTAATGGGATCCAGCATATTAAAACCCGGTGCCAAATCACCAAAACCATGCCAATCCGCTCCTGACGCGAGTATCCAATCATCACGACTACCAATGCCTTCCGGCACAATGTGATCAGGATCCCAGACACTAAACCACCAATCATTCTCGCCATATTCGGCGGCTACCTTGCGCATGGCACGACGAAAATCCAGTGCCTCAACAATACTTTCCTCCACCAACGCGGTACCGCCCGGTGGCTCCATCATTGCTGCCGCCACATCACAAGAGGCAATAATGGCATACTGCGGAGATGTAGACGTATGCATTAGAAACGCTTCATTAAAGACATTCTTATCCAATGGCCGATCAATTGCATCTTGCACAGTAATCTGGGAGGCTTGTGACAAGCCAGCCAGCAATTTATGGGTGGAATGAGTGGCAAAAATGACACTGTCTTTGCTGCGCGGCCGGTCTTTACCAATGGCATGCATCTGCCGATAAAAATCGTGAAAAGTTGCATGAGGCAACCAAGCCTCATCAAAATGCAAAGTATCAATACTAGAACCCAGCTGCTCCTTGATCATATCAACGTTATAAATTACCCCATCGTAGGTACTTTGCGTCAACGTTAGAATGCGGGGTTTTTTCGTGCCACCAGATGTTACAAAAGGATTTGCTACTATTTTTTTCTGAATGTTGTCAGGATGAAACTCCTCTAGCGGGATTGGACCAATAATCCCCAAATGATTGCGAGTAGGACGCAGAAACACGGGAATGGCCCCCGTCATCGTAATGGCATGGAGTATCGATTTATGGCAATTTCTATCCACCACAACCACGTCATCCGCGGCCACATTAGCATGCCATACAATCTTGTTAGACGTTGATGTACCGTTCGTCACGAAAAAACAATGGTCGGCATTAAAAATGCGTGCTGCATTACGCTCAGACTCTGCCACCGGCCCACTATGATCTAACAGCTGACCAAGTTCCTCGACAGCATTACACACATCCGCGCGCAGCATATTTTCCCCAAAAAACTGGTGAAACATTCGCCCCACCGGGCTTTTCAGAAAGGCTACACCACCCGAATGGCCGGGGCAATGCCAAGAGTAGGAACCATCGGAAGCATACTTCACCAACTCCTTAAAAAATGGGGGTGCCAAACTTTCTAGGTAGGTGCGAGCTTCCCGCATAATATGACGCGCAACAAACTCTGGGGTATCCTCAAACATGTGAATAAACCCGTGTAATTCGCGCAAAATATCATTGGGAATATGCTGCGAAGTCCGCGTTTCCCCATATAAATAAATGGGGATTTCATCATTACGAAAGCGCAAGCGACCGATAAACGCCCGCAAATTGTGAATCGCGTGGGCAACATCTTCCGGCGTATCGGTATCAAACTCTTCGTCGTCGATGGAAATAATAAACGCACTAGCCCGACTTTGTTGCTGAACAAACGAGCTTAAATCGCCGTAGCTCGTCACCCCTATGACCTCAACTCCTTCAGCCGTTAAGGCATCCGCCAAACCCCGAATTCCAAAACCCGACGTATTTTCGGAGCGATAGTCTTCGTCAATAATGATAATGGGAAACTGAAACCGCATGGTGGCTCCTAGGTACGTGGTAAAGTGACGCCCCTTTGGCCCTGATACTTCCCGCCGCGATCCTTATAAGACACCTCACAGACCTCGTCGCTTTCAAAAAACAGCATTTGCGCACAGCCCTCTCCTGCGTAAATTTTTGCAGGCAAAGGAGAGGTATTCGAAAACTCTAGGGTAACGTGCCCCTCCCATTCTGGCTCTAACGGGGTAACGTTCACAATAATTCCACAACGAGCGTAAGTACTTTTGCCCAAACAAACAGTTAGCACACTGCGTGGAATACGAAAATACTCCACTGTGCGCGCCAAGGCAAAGGAGTTTGGCGGAATAATGCAAACATCCCCTTGAAAATCTACAAAAGAATTCTCATCAAACGCCTTGGGGTCCACAATGGATGAATTGATATTCGTAAAAATCTTAAATTCATCGGCACAGCGAACGTCATAACCATAACTGCTGGTGCCATAACTCACAATGCGCTGCCCATTCATGGATCGCACCTGCTCCGCTGCAAAAGGCTCTATCATCCCCGCTTGGGCCTGTTCACGAATCCAACGATCATTTTTAATTGCCATGAATTCCCTCAAAATATCTGCTGTCACTTAAATGAATTACTCTCGCGAGAACCAACGATAAACTAGCCCCAACCCATTTACGGTTCCTGCACTAATTTCTGCTGTTAATCCCTTGGCTAACCGGTAGGAAATACGTCCAACCGTCCCCGAGTCAGCCAACGCTTGCCGAATACTAATGGTTAAATCACGGGAAAAGGATTTACTGGCCACAATAAACTGCTGTTCAACGTCACTGGCGCCTGCATTCAAACCACTCACAACACTTTCAACCGGCATAATACTTCCCGCACTGCCAATATCCCCCGATTTAAGGCTCAGCTCATCGATTCCAAATTTACGATAAAAAGGCTCTCCATCGCCTGCCAGGAACGAACTGCCTACCGAGATCAGTAATGCCATATCCCCTTCGCTTTCGTCTGGTGCATGACCAAACAATAACCACGACAACTTCTCTACCTCGGCAACCTCCGGGTAAGAGATTAAGTCGATCCGCGGTTTTTTTGCTGTGCCCCCAATCCGAACGCCGGCCTGCACAGCGGCATCCGGACGCAAGGCTTCAATGCTTAGCACTGGGTTGCCAATCTCTCCTTGGAAAGTCACCGTGCCTTTTCTTAATTGCAAGCTTTGACCGTAAGCCTCCACCTTACCACCCCGAGTCCGCACCGCTCCCAGAGCCGTGAGCTTATCCTCCGCCATAACCACTTGCAGGCTACCGACCAGACCCGAATCCACCCCAAAACCAGTCAGGTAAAAACGCTCTCCAAGATCAATCTCGAGGTCCATCGATACTTCCATAGGTACAGGGACATCTTCAAGATCTTCATCCTTACGGATCACCACCACATCCCCATCAACCGTCGCAACTTCACTAAGCATATCGATGTCAAACCAGCCCGCATCCGCGGTGATTTTGCCGGTAATATCCAAATTCGGCAAGCCGGCATCAATCGCAATATCCCCCGAGAGCATGACAAAGCGATCCGCACGCTGCAATACCGGAAAACGTACCAGTTCGGTATTGATAACCCCCGCCATCTCCGACAGTGACCAACTGCCCGTAACCTCTAGATAACCGTCCTGCGATTCTTTGCTTTCTAACCACTCACGCGTCCGCCACTCCTTGACATCGACCCGGATATTGGCCGGAAATCGCAGCGATTCAATCACGAATTCATCACCTTGCAAGCCCGCGTGCAAAGTGCCATCAAGCAAACGCATGCCATCATCGGCCTTGATGACTTTCAGGTTTTCCCCTTCCATGCTGCCGCTCGTATCCCAGCGGCCATCAAGGCTACCGCGAGCAGACAAGTCCGCATGCAAACTGCCACCGAACTCTAGCGCATCCCCGGCAAATATACTAATAAAAGCCAGATTATCAATATCTGCGTTTAGCTTGGCATCAATAGGATCTCCCGGATGTAGGCTTAACCCCCCGCCTTCATCAACCCGTAAGGGGGTCTGCACGGAGGCATTCAATTTTCCCATGCGACGGGTGGCAATATTTAATTGCGCATCAATCTGACTGCGTTCTGAATTTAATTTTTTAGCCGTCAAATTTACCGCCATTTCCCGCAGGCCCAAAGGAATGGGCTGTTCGCCCGGAATCGTATAATCCCCTTTCACATGGGCAATATTCAACTGCCCGGTTAAGCCATGGTCTAACGCTAAGTCCCAATCAGCTTCCAACGTAATATCGCCCTGGTTACGGCGGCGCCAGCGGCGGCTCGTCTTCACGCCACCACGGTCCTCTGCCGTGGCATTCGTCTTGGTTTCGGTTTCAACGTGCAAGGCTTTCTGAATATCGTGGGCGAGCTCATCCGTAATCGTTAGCTCGGGCATACGCCCTTTTGTTTGAATGGCGCCAGATGCCAACCCCCGTGACTGCTCATGATGTAGGCTTAATATGGATTTATCTTCTAGCGCAATTCCTATTCGAGTATCGCCCACCTCCCACAAGGCCTCCTCATCCGTCGCCTGGGGATTCACTGTAAGCGCTAACGCCTTAGCCGTCGTCAAACCAATTGATGCGTGATGAATGGCAAACTTATCCAAAGTGCCCTGCCACTGAGTCGCCTCAAGGTCCATGCCACCTTGCATGGCAAGGGCAAGCTGCAACGGCGCCTCCCCAATCTCGGTCGCCTTACCATCCCGCAACAAGTAGGTACTTTCTAACGTTAAGTGATGTGACTGCACATTGCCATCAAGTGATGCCTCAGCCATTAGCCCGCCCGGCAAGCCGGGCCATAGGTCCTCCAGCTGGGGAACATTGATGTCCAACGCCAATACCGTCTCATCCAGGCCTAAATGTCCCGACACATCAATGTGGTTGTCGCCCAACGTGACGTCAATTGCCAAGGGCTCGACGAGCGCTTGCTGCCAATCCGGCATGACATCTCTTACCGCCGCCTGAATGGTGCCGGACAAGGGCAGATCATTCCAGATGGATTGTTCATCAATATCCAATGCTATCTCGGCCGATTCAAGGACCTCTCTATCGCGCAATAGCACCTGAAATGTCCCCTGGGTCGTTAACACAGCGGTTGGCAAGGCATCCCGCGCGAACTGACCGATATCGAGGCGCTCGACCTTAAGCGTCCCCTCAATCTGATCCCGCGTGACAGCCGCGTCGGAGGCAGCAACAAGTTCGGTCCAATCCACGGTTGCATGCAAGGCAGAAGCATCCGCCAATGTGAGATTTAGTGCCGCGTCACGCAAGGGAAAACCCGCCATGGGTGCCAGATTTGCCACGGCATCCAGCACTAAATCCTGTCCTTGCCCTTGTAATGTAACGGTTGCCGCCTCCAAAGAACCCTGGACTGCCAGCTGGGCATGTAGGCCGCATAAAGGCGTGGCGACAGTGAATTCCAGCGCTTGATGCTCTGGCTCCGTATGGGCAAGTTTTTTGTCTTTGGGGGAAGTATCCAGGTAGCGATCAACACACAGCAAGCCATGGGGCAATCGATCCTGAAGCGCAATATCCAAATTAACAGAGGCTGGCCAGGGTGCTGCCAACGCCTTCAAACGCAATGCCCCTGACATATCGGCAGTCACATCATCAAGGGTTACTGCAAGCTGCGCCACATCGCTACCAGCGCCCTCTTCAGTAAGCCATAGCACCGCTTGCAAACGATTCAGGGCCACCGGCAATGGCTCGCCATCCATCACCACATGAACATTGGCAAAATCCAAGGCATCCACATGCACGGATACGGGCAACTCCGGGAATTCAAACGGCGTGTCATCGTCGGGCTCCGGTGATTCCGCCGACGGTTTGATATTGATATCCGCCCCACCCAGCGCCACCGTTGCAACGCGAACATCGCCGGCCAAAAGTGCGGACCAGACGATACGCAATGTAAAGTCATTGAGTACCACCGAGGCCTCGGGCGTTTGCATATCCAAATAACCAATGGAAAAGCCGTCCCAAAAGCTACCTTCTACCTCTTCAATGGTGCCATCCAACCATTCCACGCCCGTAGTGAGCGCCCATTGCGTGCCAGGTGCAGTGCCCACGACCCAACTCAGAAATCCGGCGATTACAAGTAGCAAACTCCCGACTATTGGCCCTGTCCAGATGAAAAGGCGCCAAAGTATCCGCTTTATCATGCTCAAAATGCTATTCCCAGGGAAAAGTGCAAACGCAGACGCTTGTCTTTCTGCCCATACGCCAAGTCAATGCCAAAAGGGCCAGCCGGCGTACGATAAGTCGCCCCCACGCCATACCCCAGGTGCCACTTCAAATCACGAAAAGAGGGTGCCGCATCCCCAGCATCAACAAAGACATTCATCCCCAGCTCAGGCGTGAAGAAATGCTGGTATTCCATGCTCAATACCGTAAGCGCATCCCCTCCAATAATGGCACTACCACGAGGAATCCCGATACTTTGATAGCGATACCCGCGAATGGTACGCGAGCCTCCCGTCCGATACCCAAAATCCTCCGGCAAGCGCTCCGTTTTACTCCACACCTTGCCGACCTCACCCCGGACTGTAAACACGTCGTCGCGACCAACCTGCCACCATTTCTGCCCCCGTAACGCCGTACGATAGAAAAACTCACCCCGATCCAGCGTTACACCGGCCCCTAGGTTTGCCTCAATCAAATTGCCTTCACGGGGATCGTAAATATCATTGACATCACGCCGTAGCCAACGCCAGGTACTGACCAAAGTAGGCACATCATAGCCGCCACCGCCGCCTTTATACCGGGTTTTATCATACGCAACAACGGCGCCCAGGCTGGTTTGATAATCAACACGGCTGTCCCCAGCCGCTTTACGCTCATGCTTACGCTTCCAGCCAATTCCCGCCCGGGTATTGCGCAACCCTTCAATATCTGAATTATTCACCAGCAGACCCACGCTATCGTGATAACCCTTGCGCGTTGGTGGCAAGTAGAAATCCATAAATGCCCGCTGACGCTTGCGATCAATACTGGCACCGGTTTCCAAGCGTACCGGCTGATTAAAAACCACATTTTGTTTATACAGTACTTCCCCTCGTAAGCCATAATCGCTATCCACACTTATGGCGCTACTAAAGGTACGGGCAAAGCTTTCTGCAACACGTACATTGACGGGCAGTTGTAGCTCATCTTCTTTGACGACCTTTTGCTTGTCATCATCCGTATCCAGCGTGACAAAGGCACCCCAAAAAAAAGTTGTGTTGTTTAACGCCTCCTGCCATTCGTCCAGTTTGTCCTGATCGTAGGGCTCCCCTTCGTCATATTGCACATAGCGCTCAACCAGCTTGCGCGGTACCCGTTTTAAGCCGTCAACCTGTAATTCGCCAAGTCGAACCCGGGGGCCACTGTTAACGTCAAGTGATAAGTCTGCCTTGGCCTCTTCAGCCATAATGGCCGCGCGCGTCCCCTTATAGCGGGCAAAATAAAAATCCTTGCGGCTGACCGCATCTAACAGTCGGTCTTTTTCCTGCGACCAGCGGCTGTTGATAAACGGCTGACCGGGCTTTAGCTGCCAGTCACGCCGGGCATGCTTGCGACGATCAGAAAATTCCGAGCGCTGAATTTGGCCACTAAACGCAATATCCACTTTGCGAATTTCGGTTCGCTCGCCAGGCTCTATAGTGATATCCCAGGTTTCGCCCCCCACGTCTTTACCGACTTCGAGAGTGACAACGGGAGAAAAATACCCCTGGGTTTCTAATGCCGACAAAGTTGCCTGATGGGCGCGTCGGCGCAAGCGCCAAACCTCTCCGCCATCCTGATCAACCGCCAGGCGCGTAATTGCCTCCACCGCTTCGTTGATGGATTTCAAAGCCGCAGGTGGTACCCCACCCGGGTCAATAATGACAGTGGGAGGTTCGGCGGCGATCGCTACCGACATCCCACTGACTACGCCTGCAAGGCTGGCGAGCAGTTTTTTCATGCGCTTTGGTATTTACTCTTTTCGCGCCACAACAGTAGGTTTAAAGGCAGAAGTGTCTTTAGGCTGTAATGCAATATTCGCCGCTACCAATAAAGCCACATTGCGGTAAATTTCAGCAATCTCGCTGTCGGGTTCAGCAATGACGGTGGGATAGCCCGAATCCGTCTGGCTACGTATACTCATTTTTAATGGCAACGACCCCAGCCACTGCTGATGATAACGCGTGGCAAGATCCCGACCGCCGTGCTCACCAAAGATGGGTTCTTCATGACCACAATTGGAACAGATATGGGTTGCCATATTTTCCACAATACCCAGAATTGGAACATCCACTTTTTGAAACATGCGTAAACCCCGCCTTGCATCCGCTAACGCAAGATCTTGCGGAGTCGTAATAATAATAGCACCAACAAGCGGGACCTTTTGCGCCATCGTTAGTGCAATATCACCGGTGCCTGGTGGCATATCAATGACCAGGTAGTCCAGCTGCCCCCAATTTGTTTGCCCCAATAACTGTTGCAACGCTTGCGTAACCATGGGACCCCGCCAAATTGCCGCAGAGTCCTCTTCAATGAGAAAACCAATGGAGTTGGCTTTAATACCGTGGCCTTCAAGCGGCCACATGGTTTTGCCATCGGGACTTTTGGGGCGCCCGGACAAGCCCAGCATGATGGGCACGCTAGGCCCATAAATGTCGGCATCCAGCAAGCCTACTTTGGCCCCCAACTGCTTCAATGCCAGGGCAAGGTTCACCGCGGTTGTGCTTTTGCCTACCCCGCCTTTTCCGGAAGCAACCGCTATTATATTCTTGACGCCAGGAATGGGGCGCAAGTTTTTTTGCACCTCATGCGTGATAATATGGGTATGAGCCTGTATTGACCGCAACTCCAGGCTCAAGGGCTGCAACACCTCTTGAACCCGAGCCTGTAAGCTTGCAAGCGCACCCTGTGACGGATAACCCAGGCTCAAAGTAATATCCACAGCGCTGCCATCCAGCGTAATTTGGCAGTCCTCCGGCGTAATTGTCAGCCGCTTCTGTGTGTATGGATCAATAACGCTAGCCAATGCGTTTTTTACAGATTGAAGAGTGTTGCTCATTACAAAGCCTTGCTAGTAAAGTGATACCTTATAGTCCCAAGGATAGAAAATCGAAGGGAATTAATTCAGACCAATGAGGTCTATTGAAATACGATGAAATCATTACACCAATTCTTCCGTCTCGTATTGTTCCTGATTTTGGGCATGCTAGGCATGGCCATGGCTTTGATATTCATGATATCAACTACCATCGCCATGGCGATATTGTACGTGGTCGCCCGCATTAAAGGGCGCCCGTTTGGCGTCAAAGCTTATTGGGCACAACGTCAAGCCAGTATGCACCGGTTCAGGCCCGGCCAGGGGCAACCATTCAAGCGTTACGATGACGCCGACGTCATCGATGTTGAAGCTCGAGAAATTCCATAACGTAAACGTAAGCGCCCCTATTTCTGGTCAAATGTACGGTAGCAAGTCCACAAAGATTGCCACCGCCAGGAGTGGCCTGTGTCAAATGGCAAGCTTTTAGTCCTGATTACCCAGCAAATTGAGGGTCAGGCTAAAATAGCCACTCTTTATTATTTCATTTTCTTCTTTACATCCATAGCTAACCCGTATGTCGCGCACGTTATTTGTTACTACAGCCCTTCCCTATGCCAATGGCTCCTTCCATATCGGCCATATCATGGAATACATCCAAGCCGATATTTGGGTACGCACGATGCGGATGGCTGGACATACCGTACACTTCGTTGGCGCGGATGACGCGCATGGCGCCCCTATTATGTTAAAGGCAGAAAGCGAAGGAATCTCGCCAGAGGCATTGGTGGCACGCTATGCCGCAGAACGGCCGCAATATCTTGACGGCTTTCATATTAAATTTGATCACTGGCATTCCACAGCATCGCCAGAAAATATTGAGCTCTCACAAAATATTTATCTGGCACTTAAAGAATCGGGGCTTATTTACTCTAAAACTATTGAGCAATTCTACGATCCGGTCCAGGGCATGTTTTTGCCAGACCGCTATATAAAAGGAGAATGCCCCCATTGTCACGCCCCCGACCAGTATGGCGATGCCTGCGAGGCTTGTAGTACAGTATACCGCCCAACAGAGCTGATCTCCCCCTACTCTACATTAAGCGGCGTTGAGCCAGAGCTGCGCGCCTCTGAACACTTCTTCTTTCGGCTATCCGATCCGCGCTGTGTCACATTTCTACAAGAATGGACGCAAGGAAAAAACCAGCAAGGCGAGCCGCACTTACAATCAGAAGTCATCGCCAAAACTCGAGAATGGCTGGGAGATGACGGTAGCGAGGCTACCCTCAATGACTGGGATATCTCCCGCGATGAACCCTACTACGGCATTCCCATTCCCGATGCTCCTGGAAAATATTTTTATGTGTGGCTAGACGCACCCATTGGTTATCTCGCCTCTCTCAAAGCCTATTGTCAAAAAGAAGGGCTGGATTTTGAGGCCTTGGTGGATCCCAATAGCGACACAGAGCAGATCCACTTTATCGGCAAGGACATTGTCTATTTCCACGCCTTGTTTTGGCCTGCGACCTTAAAGTTTTCCGGGCGAAAGACACCAGACAACCTGCATGTTCACGGTTTTATTACTGTCAGCGGCGAAAAAATGTCGAAAAGCCGAGGCACGGGCATTTCCCCTTTACGTTATTTGGAACTGAATTTAAATGCAGAATGGCTACGTTACTACTTAGCCGCCAAACTCAATGCCCGCGTAGAAGACCTGGATTTTAATCCAGACGATTTTATTGCGCGGGTGAACAGCGATCTTATTGGTAAATACGTTAATATTGCCAGCCGTGCCGCTGGCTTCATTAGCCGCCATTTTGATGGGAAGCTAGCCTACGTGGGCGACAGCAGCGCCATTATTACGGCACAGCAAGAAGCCGCCCAATCCGTACGCACCGCTCTGGAAGACCGAGAATACGGCCGTGCGGTACGGCTCGCCATGGCCTATGCAGACACGCTTAACCAGGCATTTGATAATGCCAAGCCTTGGGTGCTGGCAAAAAACCTTGGCGAAGCAAGCGCTGACACCAAAGCGCAACTACAAGACATCTGTTCGCGGGCATTAGCAGGCTTTCGTGCGCTAACCATTATGCTCAGCCCCATCCTGCCCGCCCTTAGCAAACGGGTAGCAACCGAGCTTTTCTCTGAGGATCCTGGCTACACCTGGCAAGATGTTGCCCAACTGCCAAGCCATATCGCACCATTCAAGCACCTCATGAAACGTGTGGATGCCAAGCAACTGGACGCCTTGTTTGATGTCCCTGAGCCCGCTGAAAACCTACCTGGTGGGGAGGCTATCGCTGACACCATCAATATTAAAGACTTTGCTAAACTGGACCTGCGGATTGCAAAAATTGTTCAATGCGAGGCCGTTGAGGGTTCAAATAAATTATTACGCTTAGTCCTTGATATTGGGGAAGATCGTCATCGACAAGTATTCTCAGGGATTAAATCGAGCTACCAGCCACACGAACTCACCGGCAAATATACGGTAATGGTGGCCAATCTTGCGCCGCGTAAAATGCGCTTTGGTGTATCGGAAGGCATGGTGCTTGCCGCCAGTCACGCCGATGATAAAACCCATCCAGGCTTATACTTACTAGAACCCCACAGCGGGGCCACGCCAGGAATGCGTATTACCTAATCCTATCGGAAAACATTATGGGCGTTAGTTTTGACCGTAAGCGCCAGGAGGCCAGTCACCGCAGCACCATGGTAAGCGTCATTGTCAACATCGCGCTTACCATACTGCAATTCCTCATCGGACTGTTTGCCCAGTCCACGGCGTTGGTGGCAGATGCCCTGCATTCTTTATCGGATCTGTTATCGGATGGGATTGTGTTGGTGGTGAATCGACACAGTCACCAACCGGCGGACATGGAACACCCCTATGGGCACCACCGCTTTGAAACCGCAGCCTCTACCTTTATCGGCGTGATCTTGCTGGCCGTTGGTGCCAGTATGGTGTGGACGGGTATCTCCAAGTTGCAAGATCCCAGTAGTATCCCAAAAGTCCACCAAGTGGCGCTTGTTGTAGCAGTATTTGCCATTATTTCGAAAGAGCTGCTTTATCGCTATTTAATGCGGGTTGCCAAACAGGTCAATTCAACCATGCTCGCTGCCAACGCCTGGCATGCGCGCTCCGATGCGGCATCATCGGTTGTAGTCGCCATCGGTATTTTGGCAAACTTGTCTGGCTTTCCACTCGCTGACCCACTTGCAGCACTTATTGTCGGGCTTATCATCATGCGTATGGGGTGGTCCTTCTTTTATGAATCTTTCCATGATTTGTTGGACAGGTCGGCGGATGAAGAGACCTGTGCACGCATCGAACAGCATCTGCTAGAAACGCCTGGCGTGCTGGGTCTACATGACTTACGCACCCGTAAAATGGGCGATAAGCTCTGGATTGAAGTGGACTTGGAAATGGATGGCTCCTTAACCATTGTTGAAGGTCACGCCATTGCGGTAGAAGCCCAGCAGCGCGTAAAACGCAAAGAACGGGATGTTCTTGATGTGATGACCCACTTTGACCCTGTTGATCCTAAAACCTTACGTCATCTTGCCGGCGAAACCGCGGCGCTTAATCCTAATCAGAATCATGAATGAAGCTCAAAGCCATATTCGCCATATTCGCAGTTTTGTCCAACGTCGTTCACACATCACTCCCAGCCAACAAGAAGCCTTAAAAAACCTGGCCCCCCGATGGACCGTCGCCTATCAGAAACAACCGCTAGATTTTACGCGTGTTTTTAACCGCGATGCGAATACAATTTTAGAAATTGGTTTCGGGATGGGAGAAGCCACTGCCCAGATCGCCCAAAGTCGACCACAAGATAATTTTCTTGCCGTTGACGTCTACGATAAAGGTGTTGGTGCCTTACTCAAACGCATTGATACGTTATCACTAGACAACATCCGGATCATCCAACACGATGCCGTCGACGTGGTGCGCGATATGCTTAAAGACGAGAGCTTGGCTGGCATTCATATATTTTTCCCAGACCCATGGCCTAAAAAACGCCATCACAAACGTCGCCTCATTCAACCCGCATTCATTGCACAGTTGAGCAGCAAATTGGCCCCTAAAGGCTACCTCCATTGCGCGACAGATTGGGAAAATTATGCCGAACAAATGCTCGCTGTCTTATCATCGGAGCCGACCTTGGTTAATACTGCATCTGGCTATGCCCCGCGCCCGGACTACCGGCCTTTAACCAAATTTGAACAACGCGGCCTACGACTCGGCCATAATGTTTGGGATTTGATTTTTAGGAAGCAATAACGATGTCCATTATTCTTAATGGTGAACCCCACCCGCTTAACGATAGTAAAACGGTAGCGGACTTATTAACGAGCCTGGGCTATGAAAACCAACGCTTGGCCGTTGAGCTAAACGGCCAGATCGTGCCCAGAAGCGAGCATGCCACCACAACTTTACAAGCCAACGATACGGTAGAAATTGTAGTGGCTGTTGGGGGAGGTTAACGGCGAAACCCGCCGAAGCCGCCGCCCAGGCCTTTCAGTCCTCCCATAGAGCGCATCATTTTTGCCATGCCGCCTTTTTTCATTTTTTTCATCATGCCCTGCATTTGATTAAACTGTGACAGCAGGCGATTGACCTCCTGCACCGAGACCCCGGCACCTGCGGCAATACGACGCTTGCGTGACGCTTTTAAAAGCTGTGGCCGGGACCTTTCCAGCGGTGTCATGGAGTTCAAAATTCCTTCCGTACGACGCAGTTGCTTCTCGGCCTGCCCGCCCTGAAGTTGGCCAGCAGCCTGAGAAAACTGCGCGGGCAGCTTCTCTAGCAAGGAATTCATGTCCCCCAGTTTTCTGACCTGTTGCATTTGATCACGGAAGTCGTTTAAGTCGAACTTATCTCCTGATCGCATGCGCGACGCCATTTTTTCAGCTTCAGACATGTCGATACTGCGCTGGGCCTTCTCCACCAGGGACACGATATCGCCCATACCCAAGACGCGCTGCGCCATACGCTCGGGATCAAATGGCTCCAGACCATCTAAACGTTCCGACACCCCAACAAACTTCAGGGGTTTACCGGTAACATGGCGCACCGACAGGGCTGCCCCACCGCGCGAGTCCCCATCGAGCTTGGTAAGTACCACACCAGTAAGTGGCAATGCCTCACCAAAAGCTTTCGCGACGTTAACGGCATCCTGCCCTTGCATGGCATCCACCACAAACAGCGTTTCTATGGGATCTAGTTGCTGGTGCAACGCCTGGATCTCTTCCATCATGGCGTCGTCAACCCCCGTGCGACCGGCGGTATCCACGATGAGGACATCGGCATGCTGGCGCCGGGCATGCTCAAGCGCCGCCGCCGCAATGGCTGCTGGTGTTTGAGAGGTATCCGACGGAAAAAACTCCACCCCCGCCTGACCTGCCACAGTTTTAAGCTGATCAATAGCAGCCGGCCGGTAGACGTCGGCACTAACCACCAAGACTTTTTTCTTACCGGTTTTACGGCCCGCTTGGGTATGCTCCCCTGCGGCCAGCCATTTTGCCAATTTACCAGTAGTAGTGGTTTTACCGGCACCTTGTAAACCGGCCATTAGGATCACGGCAGGCGGCGTAGCTGCCAATGAGAGCTCACCCGCGCCTTCCCCAAGGTCCCCGCCCATCAAAGACGTTAACTCTTGGTGGACAATCCCGACAAGCGCCTGACCCGGATTTAAGCTTTCTACCACTTCCGTCCCAAGGGCCTGTTCTCGGACCTTGGCAATAAATTCCCGTACCACCGGTAATGCCACATCGGCTTCTAATAATGCCATGCGGACTTCACGCATCATTTCTTGCGTGTTGGCTTCTGTGAGGCGTGCCTGGCCACGCATGGTTTTTACAATGCGCGTCAAACGCTGAGTTAAATTATCTAACATGAGTACAAGATCACTTAAACTGGTTGATCTAAAATAGACTGTCTAAAATAAAGCATCGGGCCTACAACCCGGAATTCCATCTCTGGTTAGCAGGAGTCTATGTCTGCAAGTATAAGCCTTCATTTTGTTGCTGCGCTTGTCTATAGCACCTTAGGGGTCTGGCTATGGTCACAAGCCACATCCCCTATTGTACGCAATACCTTAGGCGCTGCGCAGCGCGCCCTATTAACACTTGCCCTGCTCTCGCATAGCATTGCCGTATGGCAAGGCATCTGGGTCCAACAAAAACTCTACCTTGGCTGGGCCATTGCCCTGTCTGCCGCGGTGTGCCTTGGATTCATCATCTTCTGGTTTCAAAGCTTAAGTAGCCGGATTCATGGCTTACTGCTTATCCTGCTACCCGCAGCCACGCTGGTAACCTTAATGGCTGCTGCCTTCCCCAAAGGACATCTGGTCCCAGACAGCAATAATGATTGGTTACGCATTCATTTAATCATTGCTTTCACCGCGTATGGCCTTATTTTTGTGGCGGCCGCCCATGCAATCTTGATGGCTGCACTTGATAAACAGCTTCACAACCCGGTGAAAAGCAGCCAAAAGGAATCCTTATGGAACAAAGGCCTAGAGGCCATGCCCCCCCTCTTGATACAAGAGCAACTCTTGTTTCAGGTAATCCGTGTAGGCTTTGCTGTCTTAACCCTTACCGTCATCAGCGGCGCTATTGTGTCCTTACGAATATCGTCCCAGCTACTGCCTTTTGATCATAAATCTGTGTTTACGCTATTATCCTGGATAACGTTTGGCGTATTACTTTGGGGTCGACAAACTCATGGCTGGCGGGGTCGCGTCGCCCTGCGGTGGACGTTATTAGGCTTTACCTTCATCGTCCTTGCGTACACCGGCAGTCGCTTTGTCTTGGATGTCATTCTTTCATAAATGGGAAACGCGTGGGAAAAATACTATTTTGGGTCGTCCTTATTGTTGGCATGATGCTACTAACCCGCATCTTATCCCTGCATAATGCCAAAAACCGGTCGGATCGCATGGCCAACAAAGCAGCGCCCAAACGCATGGCACGAAGCACCGATCCTGAACAAATGGTGCGCTGTGCCCACTGTGGTATTCATCTGCCACGTTCCGAAGCTGTCTTGACTGGTGGCCAAACCTGGTGCAGCCGTGAACATGCAAAGCAGGGGCCACGCGACCACCCGTCAACATAAAGAAATGACACTACTTATTCTAGATGACGAAGGCTGGCTAAAGCCACAAACCAAGGTACGCCATGCGCCGTCGCCCAATTATGATCAACGTCCCCCCCAAGCAGCCATTACACTCTTGGTGATTCATAACATTAGCTTGCCTCCCGGCAAATTTGGCGGCCCTCATATTATCGATTTCTTTCAAAACAAGCTAAATTTCCAGGCGGATCCCTGGCTTGAAAGACTACGAGGCATGCGCGTATCCGCCCACTTTTTAATACGGCGCGATGGGGAAATCATTCAATTTGTCAGTACGGCAGACCGCGCGTGGCATGCCGGCGTTTCTACATTTCAGGGGCGTGATAAGTGCAATGATTTTTCTATTGGAATAGAGCTGGAAGGCACGGATGACCAAGCCTATGAAATTGCTCAGTATGATGCCGCTGCACAACTGACTCAAACGTTAAAGGCCCACTACCGCTTCGAAGCGATCGTGGGCCATCAACATATTGCACCTGAACGCAAGACGGATCCCGGTCCAGCCTTTGACTGGCAGGCGTATTATCTTAGGCTTCGTTAAGCAATAGCTGATTCATGCGTTTAACAAAAGACGCCGGATCTTTCAGCATAGCGCCCTCTGATAGCAAGGCCTGATCCAACAATACCTGCGCCCACTCCTGAAAGCGCGCCTCGTCAGCCTGTTGAATGCGGTCAATTAATACATGATCGGGATTCACCTCCAGGATGGGCTTCACCTGTGGTGCCGTCTGGCCGGCGGCCTCCAGCATGCGCACCAGATGGGGGCTCATTTCATGCTCCTCTACCACCACACAAGCGGGAGAATCTACCAGCCGGTTTGTTACCCTGACTTCCTTCACCTGATCCCCCAGGCTGGTTTTCAGGCGTTCGATAAAGGGTTTCAACGTTTCTGCAACTTCTTCCTGGTGTTTCTTTTCTTCCTCGTCCGCGAGATCCTCCAGATCCAAGCCACCCTTGGCAATGGAAACAAAAGATTTCTCATCGTAATCCCGCAGATAAGACATCATCCATTCATCGACGCGATCTGACATCAGCAAGACTTCCAGACCTTTTTTACGGAAAATCTCTAGATGGGGACTATTAGCGGCGGCCTCCCAGGAATCGGCGGTGACATAATAAATTTTGTCTTGTCCCTCTTTCATGCGCTCGATATAGTCATCCAAAGAGACCGTCTGCGCTGCGCCATCAAGATGCGTACTGGAAAACCGCAAGAGTTTTGCAATGCGTGCCTGATTTGATACATCTTCGCCAATGCCTTCTTTGAGTACTTGGCCAAACTCCTGCCAAAAACTTTGATACTTCTCGGCATCATTTTTTGCCATGCTCTCTAACAGGGATAGAGTACGCTTGGTTGACCCCTCACGAATAGAGCGTACATCCCGACTTTCTTGGAGAATTTCCCGCGAGACGTTCAATGGCAGATCGGCGCTATCAATCACACCCCGTACGAAACGCAGATAGCCAGGCAAAAGCTGTTCCGCATCATCCATGATGAAGACCCGCTTCACATACAGCTTCACCCCATGGCGCCCTTCCCGATCCCATAAATCCATGGGTGCCCGTTTGGGAATAAAGAGCAGCTGGGTATATTCACTGCGGCCTTCTACCCGATTATGGGTCCATGCCAAGGGATCCTCGAAATCGTGGGCAACGTGTTTGTAAAACTCTTGATACTGCTCGTCGGTAATGTCCTGGCGGGGACGTGTCCATAAAGCGCTTGCCTGGTTAACGGACTCCCATTCGTCCGTTTTTTTCATTTCCGACGCATCTTCATCCCATTCTTCCTTCAGCATTTGAACCGGCAAGGAGATATGGTCGGAATAACGGCGCAAGATTTCCCTAAGCTTCCAGCCGTTTAAAAACTCGTCTTCATCGTCACGTAAGGTTAGGGTAATCGTTGTACCGCGGTCAGCTTTTTCTGCGTTGCTGACGGTGAAGTCGCCTTCCCCAGCACTTTCCCAATGCACCGCTTCGCCCGCTTCTAAACCTGCCCGACGACTGAGTACAGAGACTTTTTTCGCCACAATAAACGAGGAATAAAAACCCACTCCAAACTGGCCGATTAGCTGCGCATCTTGCTGCTTATCGCCCGTTAGCTGGGAAAAAAACTCCTTCGTACCAGAACGAGCAATCGTGCCAAGATTATCAACAATTTCATCGCGCGACATCCCGATACCATTATCCGATACCGTTATCGTACGGGCATCTTTATCAAAATCCACCTGAATTTTTAGATTGGGATCACCTTCGAGTAAATCGGGCGCGTCCAGTGCCTCGAACCGCAGCTTATCGCAAGCATCGGAGGCGTTAGAAATCAGCTCCCGGAGGAAAATCTCCTTGTTGCTATACAAGGAATGGATCATCAAGTGGAGTAACTGCTTGACCTCGGTTTGAAAACCCAAGGTTTCGGTAGAAGCAACAGAAGGATCAGTTTGGCTCATAACGACACGTAAAAAAAATAATAAATTTAGACCGTACTGTTGCCCTACATGGGGGTTATCCGCTTTTTTTCAAGACAAGGTTTGCTACCCCTTATAGTTCACCGCATTTTTTGGGCGCGTATCCACATGCAGCTGAAATACATCAGGACGACTATAGTGCCCAACCGGATCAAAGTCATACTGTGCTTTCGTGACCATCGCCAAATCGACCTCCGCGGTAATAATGCCTTCCTCATCCCACAACGGGCCTGCCAAGATTTGCCCTAAAGGATCGACGATACACGCACCGCCACGACAAACAATGGCCTCGGGATCCTCTGGTAGCACCAGTGGGTAATCATTAGGAAAATCTGATCGCAGATTAAACTGGTTCGTGGACAGCACATAGCAACGCCCTTCCATAGCAATATGCTGCATGCTAGGAATCCATGTTGGGCGCGCATCTGCGGTAGGGGCGCAATACACCTGGATGCGCTGACCATACATAGCAGAACGCAACATAGGCATATAGTTTTCCCAACAAATTACCGCCCCCAATCGACCAACGGATTCAGGATATACAGGCAGCGTTGAACCATCGCCAAAGCCCCATACCAACCGCTCACTGCCGGTAGGCATTAATTTTCTATGTTTGCCCAAATACCCTTCCGGTGAAAAAAACAAGACGGTGCAATATAAAGTTCCACCCTCGCGCTCAATCACACCCATAACCAGGTGGACATTATTATCCTTGGCAATTGCCGCCATCCGATCCACCGCTGGGCCCGGCACATCAATTGCCGAATCCCAATAGCGGGCGAACTCCTCACGCCCCTCAAACGAACGGCCACCCATGGCCGCGCCAAAGGTTGACCCGCGCGGATAGGCGGATACAAAGGCTTCCGGGAACAGCACCAGCCGGGCTCCCTGGCCCGCCGCGTCTGCCGTTAAATCGGCCGCCTTGTCCAGCGTTCGATCGACATCATAAATTTCAGGCGATGCTTGGACACAAGCGGCTAAATATTTTTTAGGTAGAACGTCTTCAGTCATGGTTTGTTTATCGTCTCAATAGTGGGTTTATGCGAACTTCTTAAGAAAAGCGTATAATTGCATACTTCACCTTTTCTTGGGTTTATTCTAAACTCAAACCCACGCCCGGGTGGTGGAATTGGTAGACGCGTCGGACTCAAAATCCGATCCCGCAAGGGGTGCCGGTTCGATTCCGGCCCCGGGCACCAACGGCTGGCTCTACGCGAGAGCAGTTCCATTTGGCTCTACGCCATAATCGGGGGCTCTACGCCATAATCGGGGGATACGGCATTCACTAAACCCGATTGATTACGCCATTCCAACCGCACTGGGCCAAGACCCGCAAGCGGTAATTCTCAAAGTTTCTAAATCCATACGCTCTGCGCGAGAGCATTTCCATTTTATTATGGAATCCCTCTGTTATCCCATTTGATTTGGTAAAGCGCCACATGCGTACAATCGGCTCCAGCGCCGTATTCAACCGCAAGCGCAAAAACGCTTTCACCAACGCTGGCCGGGACAGATCCTGCCCTGTAACTCATCCACATCCACCAGCTCACGGGCCACGCTCAGAATTTCACGGCGACTGGCCGCGCGAACGCCACCATCGGCCTCACGCACCAGCAACACGCCAGCATGCAAACGATCGGAATCAAGGGTTAAGGAATACTGTGTCATGACGGCCTCCGTTTCAGAACTCAGGCGACATTGCCTGAACCGAAGGGATCACACCGCAGCGCCAGCCGTCACAGGGTCAACGACGGCCACCGGCCGCAAGCGTCATTGACGTGCCGCCCTTGACGGCCAGACCGGTGTGACACACTAGGAGAAAAGCAAGGACGCTCCACCCTCCCAACAACAAGGTGACCGTTTTGGGGTTAGCACCAATCTTCTGCAACGTACATCGTTGCAGCTGAAACTTTATTGATTTCTTGATCCAGCTGTTTAAGACCCACCTAGAGCGTCCGAAAAACGACTACAAATTTCGGACAAACTTGCCAATAGTCCGAAAAAAGTATACAAATATCGGACAAGGGAATTTTATGAACGATCTCAAAACTCAAATCCTTACTCATATCGATGCAGCCGCTTCTGGCCACGTATGGACTCCCACTGACTTTTCTCATGTGGGCAGCCGTGATGCCGTGGACAAAGCACTCCAGCGTTTGGTCAACGCCGGTCAACTTCGCCGTATCTACCGTGGCTTATATGACCAGCCCAGAGTAAACAGCCTGACCAAGAAGGCGGCGGCCCCCGACTACCGCGCCATTGTGGATGCAATCGCACGTCGCGACCAACTTCGCCTGCTCGTCGACGGCATGACCGCTGCCAACGACCTGGGATTGACAAATGCCGTACCCGCGCACGTCACTATCCATACCGATGCACGCCGACGCACCATCCAACTCGATAACCTGAGCATCACATTCAAGCTCACCGCACCAAGCCGTCTGTACTGGGCCGACCGTCCCGCCATGCGCGTCGTGCAGGCTTTGCACTGGCTCAAAGACACCCTTCCTGCCGACAAACCCCGCATTCTCAAACGATTGAACCAACTGCTCAGCAGTTCACAAGGGGATGCAATCCGTCAGGACTTGATGACTGGCTTTAACACCCTACCGGCCTGGATGCAGGCCCTTATTCGTGAACTACCGGGTTGCGATCCACAGATCGAAACCTCCGACACTTCCACACCCGTCTCTACAAAAAACCGCCCTGCCGCAAAGGCCCTGACATGAATGAAAATTTCAACACTGTCATCCAGGCGGCTGACGATGATCGGCGCGGCCTATTTCTGACGACTGCTGCCCGCCTGGGCACCGCTGTGCAGAACGTTGAAAAGGATTTCTGGGTGTGTTGGACACTGGACGCCCTCTTCAACGGCCTACAGTCTGGTGGTCCACGCTTGCTATTCAAGGGCGGCACCTCTTTATCCAAAGCGTACAACTTGATTTCCCGGTTCTCAGAAGACATCGATATCACGGTGTTTCGCGAAGATATCGGAGAGCCCGCCGAAGCCAATGAGCTAGACGCCTTGAGCGGTAAACAACGACGCCTTCGACTGGGACGCATTCGAAGCGCCTGCCAGCACTACATTGCTGAAGGTATGATGGCACAACTTGGCATCGTCGCAGCAAACGCCATACCCGATGGCCGCTTCCGTTTAGAGCTAGATCCTGATGACACGGACCAGCAAACACTACTGTTCTGGTATCCCGCTGTGACGGGTAATCCCGATGACTATATCCGCTCGGCCGTGAAAATCGAAGCGGGTGCCAAGTCCGCTCTCGATCCGAATGAGCTAACTACGATCACTCCCTATGTGACGGATGATCTGTCCGACCTGGATATGACCGTGCACAATGTCACGACCGTCAAACCCGAACGTACTTTCTGGGACAAGATCATCATCTTGCATGGCCTACGCCAATGGCACGATCACAGAGGTCTTTTGCGCCAAGGCGGTCAGCGCGTTTCCCGACACTATTATGATGTCTATCGCTTGCTACAGCACCCTGACGCAGCTACATGGATGAACGACCGAACTCTGGCACAGGACTGCGTACAGCACGCGCGACTGTTCTTTGGTAGCGCTGACTTGCGATTGGACGTGGCTGCACACGGGGCTTTTACACTGACCCCGTCTAAGGCGATGCGCGATGCGCTGGCCCGCGATTACGATGCAATGGGCGGCATGATATTCGAGCCACCTCCTTCAATGGATCAGGTGTTTCAGATCGTGACCGATTTGGAGCAACGCTTAAACACTGAATCGCCCAATTGAGACATCCTAGTCTCAAAGGCTGTACTTATCGAGCATGCCTCCTTGAAAAGCATAAGGTGACTATAACGCGTCCTACCCATGACGAATCAATGGATTGGACGGCTACATCGGTGTGAAACACTAAGAGAAAAGCGAGGACGCTCCACCCTCCCAACAGCAAGGAGCCCGTTTGATATTTTTCACCTATAAAAAGGTGTCGCGGCAACGCAAGCGCCCTGCTCCAGAACTGCCTTTCCCTATCGATCACAATGCTCTTTGGGCTACAAATTTCGCTACTTGTTGAGCATACAGAAAATATCCCATGCATGGCACGACATAAAAGAACTTCTTCCTGGTGAAAAAAATCTCGACTGCCTCCAGCACCTTGGCAATTCCTTTCAACTCCTATACTTTTTCATCCCAGTAGGGATCGGTCGGATGAATCGCCGAATCAAGCGGAATAACAAGATGCATGGCCACGTACGCGAGAGCAACGGCACTGAGGCCGGTAAACATAAAGAACAGAACGAGACCCTTCAAGATGTCGCCCGCACTCAGACTTGCCATAGCCATGGCATAAACAGCACTGCAGGCTGTCGTCCATATAATGGATGTCATGAGATCTTCGATGAAGGTTTTACTCATGATATGTTCAAAAAACAGGTCTCGACGTCTCATCGCTTTCCAATAAAGAAGTGTTCGGTTCTAAGCCTTTCAGAGCCCCTTGCCCTTATGAACGGCACATTGCACTGATTACTTTAATCAATCAACATAAATGGACCACTCTCACGGCAACACCAGCCAGTCCGCCCCTTCATGCAAAAAATCGCGTGCCTTACGCACGCTGGCACGCGTGACCCAGACCCAGCAGCTTGACCCGTAGAATATGTCCTTCCGCTGGCTAGCTGGCCATATCGAAGGATCGCTATTCAGAATACGCAGCGAGGAGAAGCTACCGTGACGAACTACAGGGACGCGCCTAATGCAAGCGGCATCACGTTCAGCGCGCTGGCCGAATGGGCACAGCAGTATCGGCCAGACCATGACGAGATAATCGCCCACCACGCGCGCGCCTTGGAACTCGCCATTCAGTGCATCAACGATGGGACGCTGACCTTACTGGACGGCCCAGATTCGCCATTATCTCTTCGGATCAAATCGCATCACGGTCTGGAGCGGTTCAAAATGAACAGTTCCTGGATCGGTTCTGCACAAGACTGGCACTGTCCGTGCTGCGACCGCAATAAGTTTGAAATCTCCCGAACGGGCAATAAAGGCCAGATTCTGGCCAAACTGGTTGAACACCACGATCACATGAGCGATACGCTCGAAGCCGCGTTCAACAAGGTCTTCATCGAGACCGATACAAACCGCCCCACCGATACCGGTTTGCCTATGGTCGAACGCATGGCCGGCGCCTTCTCTGCGTACGACCCCATACTGGTGTGCGAGGATTGCAATAACGCGGACACGGCTGCCAAAGCCTTACTGTCGCAACACGACGCGATAAACCTCACACATCAATCGTTTTCCATCGGCCAGCTCCAACAATTCATCCTGCCTCGGCCTCACGCCCCTCATCAGATCGATGAAAGCAAGTTAAAAGACCTTTGAGTAACCGTACGTCCAGCTTATATCGCGCGAATGAAGTTGATCTTTGAGGTAGCCAAAGCAGCCGTTACCCAGAACCACTAGTATGAAAGATATCCTCTGGGGTTCGTACCGGTCCCTACGTTGGAGAATCGCTACAACCGTCGGACGCAGTCTGGTTTCGAATGGCTCTCAGCCGATGCATTGCAACGCGCCCTCAAGCAAGAGACGGTCGTTCATCGCGCAAACAGGAGCCGTTGGCGCACAGAGAAGAAAAAGCCGCGCGACATCCCGCCCAAGAGCTACGAAGCGATTACTGAAGCTCACAACTCGCTAAATGAAGTCAATTAGGCTGTGTTCATGGAACATGATGCTAATGCATCTTCAGGGGCCCATTTAAGTCTGTCAAAGAACTAATTGAATCCCTGAGCTAGCAGTGGTCGCTTCAACCCAAAAATTTTTAAGGTCGATGTTTTCACAAAGACATCATGGCAAATAACGTTTGAAAGGGCGGGCAATACAGCTGCACTACGACGGCTCGGGACACACAAGGAAATTGATAGATCTCCATAGGCCCTATTGCGTCAAACATTCTTATCCCATTTATCCCCCACCCTATCCCCAAAAGAATTAACCCACCACCACTTCTCAAAGATTTTATTCACTCTGCGATCGGGTTACTGCCCATACCCAGTACTAATATCAATCGATAAAATCCAATATGTAACCAAAATTTATAAAAACATGGAAATATAAACAAGGAGGAGATAATGGAAGAAACCCTAATCGGCATAGCTGGCATAGCAGGTGGCAGTATGGGGCTTGTTTTGGTTCTTTTTGGTCTATTAATTGGTGTGCTCTGGGTTATTCTTCCTTTTGCCGTATTTGGCATTAAGAAAAGGCTTGACGCTATCCTCGTTGAGCTGAGAGAAATGAATCGATCCCAGAGATCTCAAATCAGCTCTACACACCATTTATCTTAATAAGCCGTTTATCAAGTAGTGGTCTAGCGGCTGCCAGTCAGGACCGGTTCTATATTATTTTTCCCATATCACCCTCCTTTTACTCCGCCCTTTTCTAGGTTTTAAATATCTTTTGCCACAATACTAGGTTATAAATGCTCGTATTTTTAATCTAAAAAGCACTGGCATGCAGAGACAATCTAAAATGAATCTTCGCGCTGCTCCTCCATCTTAGCTTCAAACTCCTCAACGTCTTGACCCTTTAGCGGTATTCCGCTTTTATACTGCAAACGATCAAACACAAGGTGATCACCAAATACCACTTGCATCCATTCTGGATAGTTATATGCCGTCCCCCTACTGTGATCAATGACAGCTCCTATCCCGCCACCAAACACAATATTTCCAAACATACCGGCACCAACTCTTGATATTGCTGTGCCCTCAGCCTTATCTTCCCGTGATTCGGCCGTACAGCTAATATGCAGATCTTTTGAAGACTTTCTAACAACCACATGCTTTCCTGCATCGGTATGGAATTATTTCCATGAAAACATTATAGAAATTCTTTATACAGATGCCAGTGCAGTTAAAAACCCAATGATGGAAGCAATAGGTTTTCTCACTGCGTCCGAAATTGCACTTTGATGGTAGCTAATCGCACCTTTTATGGTGTTGAAGTAAAAAAATTCAAAATATTGCCATTCTGCGCCCGGCATGGTTAGCCGGGGACAAGGTGCTGGTCTATTGAATCACCCGTACGGAGTCGACCTCTATCTCAGGCGGGCGTTTCGAGCTGGTATCAACCTCGCCGATAAGCTCTACCTTCGTTTTCTCATCAACAGATTGACCTGCGAAACGTTTCTGTTTTATTTCCGCGACGATCTCATCAGTACCATCTGAAAATATGTATTTCTTATGCGCTATTTTCCGCAACAAGTGTCCCTGAATTTGGACATCTTGATCGTCAACTGGATTTTTAAGGATTTCAGCTACAGTCGGCTGTTCAATTTCCGAAGGTCCCGCGTATTGCGCATGAGCGGAAAAAGCAAAGGCACCCATTATCACAGCCGAGACTAGCAAATATCGTGCGTTTAGGTATGTGGACATATTAGCTCCAAAGCCCAGTATTTGAAGATCAATAATAACAGCAAATCCTCGCGCAAACCCCTACAGCAAGTAACAGATTGGGGACTTCCACATAAGCGGCGGCACGGAAGGACGTGCGATTATGTTATTCAGCAGCTCACTCAAATAAAATCAAGCCATCTCAGCAGATGAATCGAACGATTTACCCTTGTAGGGCGAGACGTTAATGTCACCCTCACGTTTACGCGCTTGTGCAATATCGTAGCTGTTTTGCATCCGCATAAGAGTGTCCATCGACACACCAAACGCCTTTTCTATGCGTAATGCCATCTCTGACGATAAGTACGCTCGCTCATTGACCAGCGCGGACAGCGCTGCCCGCGTTACACCCAGCGCTTTCGCTGCCGCAGTCACTGTTAAACCTAGCGGCTCAATAATTTCATACTTTATAAATCCCCCGGGATGTGCAGGATTTTTCATACGTAATCCAGAAAATGTACCCATAGCTACCCCCTAGTGATAATTTTCATAATTAAGATCGATTATCTCAAGCTCGTCTTGAGTGATCCGAAACGTCATTCGCCAGTTTTTTGTCACAAATAGACTCCAAGTACCTTTACGGTTACCAGTCAATCTATGAGCCTTCCAACTGGGTATGGCTCGCAACTCATCCTCTTGCTCCATATCCTGTAGAAACGTGACCATACGTCTGACTTTAGGCACAATCGAAGGCTGCAGCCCACTCACATCGTCATGCTCAATAAAACGTTTCAAGCCTTTATGGATCACATTTTTAATCTTCATGTTTACATACACGTTAGCAAATTTTTATGTATTGCGTCAAGCTACAGTTTACGCGTTACTTGATCCCAAAAACATATTAGACTCTTGATGATGTCTCTAGATCACTAATCTTACGATATCTAAGTCAACTGTTACTATCCTTACTGTTACAAACTTGCCCACCTTAGATACCCTAGTTTGTAAGCGAATATCAGCTAGTTCAGCAACACAGCCCGCTTTATTCTGACAGCTCTCATTACTCTGACCTGATGCCAAAACAATTGCCCAGGCACCTGCCTGCAGCTATTATGCAAACACAAGCCAGTAGATCAAAATCCTCACGAAGAGAGTTCCAGCCAATAGAAGACACCACCTCCTTCACCACACCGGTGTTAAGCGAAATGCCTTTGACAGCCCTATCAAGTAACATTATTGTTAGCCCTACTAATTGGGGATCTTAATAAAAATGCAGTATATTAAATTAAAAAAAAATTAACCTAAAAAATCATCCGACTATTACTGAGCAATGGCTACGGAACGTCATCGCCGATGACCCTTCCTTAATTGGCTTAGGAGAACTAGTTCTACGGGATAAAGAGCGCCTCCATCCAGGTGCTGGCCGGTTAGATTTACTCCTCCAGGAAGCAGAAGGTAATGCCCGATATGAGGTAGAAATCCAACTAGGTGCTACTGATGAGTCCCATATTATCCGCACAATAGAGTATTGGGATATTGAGCGCAAACGATATCCACAATATAAGCATACGGCCGTCATTATCGCCGAGGATATTACGTCACGATTTCTAAACGTAATAAGTCTTTTTAATGGCGCAATTCCATTAGTCGCTATACAGCTCACGGCATACGAACACCCAGACGGCATAAGTCTCAGTTTTATCAAAGTCTTAGATGCCGTACGTTTAGGTTTCGTCGATGAAGACGAAGAGGTATCAGAACCAACTGATCGAAACTACTGGGAAGCTCAGCGCAGCACCAAAGAAACAATGAAACTTGTCGATCAAATTACCCAACTGACACAAACCTTCGATCCTTTATTACGACCCAGTTACAACAAACATTACATTGGCTTCTGGCTTAATGGTAGAGCGTTCAATTTCGCAACTATGCGTCCTCGCCGTAGCGCAATGATTTTAGAACTCAAAATCCCACAGGAAGAAATGCAAAGTATTATTCGCGAAACATCAGGCGAAGAATCTGAGCTGGATATCATGGAGTATGACCATAGCTGGGGGCAAGGGCGCATACGTTTGACCGGTCCAGATTTCAGTAAAAACCAGGAAACACTCGCTCAGTTATTAAGAAAAGCATATAACTTAAGAAAGTAACTTGCTAAATTACCTATAGAGCCAGAAACTCGGACTCAGGCCTGTTCGCTCCACACCCATTTGAAACCATCCAAACGACTAGGATTAACACTGATTTCCGCCGTTTTTGCCTTGACGGATACAGAAGGTGATAAATATACTCGTAGGTCTACGTATATTTGAAAAAGAAATACTTCACTATCCAGCTTTCCTTTGAGGAGACATCGTGATGAGAACGACGAAAAAAACATTGACACGCTTTGCAGTCGCCAGTCTGGCATCACTCTTTGCTATGTACGGCACAGCGCAAGCGGCAAAAATTGCTATTGGCCCCCCAGCAAGTGAAACCAACTCGGTCTCACGGGTCATTCTAGAAGGCTACGGCCTGGGTGAGGGCGACTACGAAGCCTTCCAAGAAGGGTTTGGTAGTGCCGCTGATCTGGTCCAGGACGGCAATATTGATATCTCCATTGGTATCCTGGGCGTCCCTGCCGGCAGTATTGAAAGTCTAAATGCTTCCACGGGCGATGTAGTAATGCTAGGGCTTTCCGACGCTGTGATCAAAAAAGTAGAGGAAGAAAGTGGCTACCAGCGCTATAACATTTCAAAAGATTCTTACGACTTCCTGGAGGAAGACGTTCCTACCATCGCAGCATTTGCCGTTATGGTTGCCAATACGGACACCATTGATGAAGAGCTGGGCTATCAGCTGGCAAAAATCATGGTGGATAATTCCGACGAAATCACGCATGCGCAAGGTCGGCAAATGACGCTTGAAAATGCACTAAACGGGGCTGAAGGTATTCCCATCCACCCCGGTGCCAAGCGTTATTATGAAGAGCAAGGCCTTACCATTGATGGCCCTGTAGCGGAGCTAACAGCAACTGCCGAAAATCGCAAAAAAGAATTCACCCTTGGAACAGGTAGCCAAGGTGGTACCTACTATCCACTAGGCGGTGAAATTGCCAACGTTTGGAACAAACACGCCGATGGCAACTTCACAAACGTCGAAACGGGTGCTTCACTGGAAAACCTGGCAACCATCAGCCGTGGCCGCATGGATGTGGGAATGGCTGTTCATGTACCCACACTAGATGCCATTAAAGGCGAAGGGGAATTCAAAGGCAAGAAAGTCGAGAATGTCGCCTTTATCGGCCATGTTTACCCAGAAATTGTGCAAATCGTTACCCGCAAAAGCACCAAGATCGGTAGCTTGGACGATATTGCCAAGAAATAAATAAAGGGTGCGGAAGTCACCAAAAAAACATCCGCCTTTCCAGGGCCCGCAGTCTGGCGCCAAATGGGTAGCTACTGCGGGCCCGAATTTTTGAGCGTAAACAGTACAACAACAGGGCACATTTGCCCAACATAAACGTTTTCAAAGACCCGACCTGGGGGAAGGAGCCGTCATCATGGTAAGCAACAATCAGCCTACGACTCAAACAGAACAAACACAATTTGCCGAAGAAGATGCCAAGGCACTGTTACAAAAATACGATCGTGAAAGTAATATTCGTGAAAAAATCGGCGTATGGGCGTGGGTTGTCACTTTTCTCGGTGTTGCACTAACCATTTTCCATCTCTATACCGGCTATTTCGGAACCTTTCAGTCACAAAAACAAGGGGCTGTGCATCTTGGAACCGCCCTTGGCTTAATCTTTTTGCTATTCCCCCGCAAAAAGGGTCAACAACTCATACAAACCAGCGTTCCTTGGTACGACGTTATCCTTGCCTTCGTGGCCATGTCTGTTACCTACTACAAGGTCATTAACTTTGAAACGCTGCTACAAGGCATCACCTGGGGTTACTCAGGATTTGACACCTTTCTGTCGGTAGTAGGAATCTTGCTATTACTGGAGGCCACACGCCGAACTGTGGGGGTGCCTATCGTCATTGTTGCCGCTGTCATGATGAGTTATGCCATGTTCGGCAACTATATCCCCACCCAAATCCTGTCCCACCAGGGCTATGAATTAACAGAAGTGGCTACTCGGTTGTGGTACCGGGACAGTGGAGTATTTGGTACCCCTATCCAGATCTCAGCCAAGTATATTTATTTATTCCTGTTTTTTGGCGTGATCTTGGTTCACACTCGCATCGGGGAATTTTTCAATAACCTGGCATTTGCCTTAACCGGGCGCTTTACCGGCGGTACGGCAAAAGCTGCTGTTGTAGCCAGTTCCCTGCAGGGCATGGTTTCGGGAAGCTCGGTGGGTAACACGGTGGCCTCAGGTTCATTCACCATCCCCATGATGAAAAACGCAGGCTTTAAGCCAGAATTTGCTGCAGGCACCGAAGCTTCCGCCTCCACTGGCGGGCAAATTATGCCTCCCATTATGGGCGCAGCTGCCTTTATCATGATGGAGTATCTGGGGGTCTCTTATGCCGTGGTTATGGCGGCTGCAGTTATCCCCGCCAGCCTATATTTCTTGGGCATTTTTATTGGCACGCACTTTGAAGCAAAACGCCTCAGAATTCTCGGCCTGCCCCAGTCCGAGCTGCCTAACATTAAAGAGCAGATGCTGCGCTACGGTTATATGCTGTTGCCCCTCTTTATTATTATTGGCACGGTGGTTATTGGCTACACCCCACAGCGGGCAGCCATCATGGGTATTCTCTCAGCATTTCTGGTGAGCTTGGTGCGTAGCGAAACGCGCATGGGCTTACGAAAAATTATTTATGTCCTGGAACAGGGTGCCCGCATCGCCCTACCGGTTATTGCGGCAGTTGCAACCGCGGGTATTATTGCTGGCGTGGTTGCCATGACAGGTTTGGGCGCAAAGTTTGCGACGAGTATTATTGCCCTTTCTGGAGGTCATCTCATTCTGGCACTGTTCTTCACCATGATTGCCTGCTTAGTGCTTGGCATGGGCTTACCAACCACGGCAAACTATGTTGTTACCGCCACAGTGGCAGCGCCAGCGCTTATTAATGGCTTTGACCTCTCGCCAATCGCTGTGCATATGTTTGTGTTTTACTTTGGCATTGTGGCGGATATTACCCCACCAGTCTGTCTGGCTGCCTATGCCGGCGCAGGTATTGCAGGCGCCAACCCCTTCCAAAGTGGGGTGACGGCTGTGAAACTAGCCATTGCGGCCTTTATTATTCCCTATATCTTTGTTTACAACCCCATTCTCGTCATGGATAACGTGACTGCTATTCCACTTATCTTGGCAGCAGTTACCGCAATTTTAGGCATGATGGCAGTCAGTAGTGCCATGATTGGCTACTACATACGCAAATCACGCGCGCTGGAACGCTTCATTCTTTTCGTGGCAGGGATCTGCCTGATTATTCCGGATTTAATTGCCAGTACAGCGGGCATCGTGCTGTTAATCGTGATCTGGCTGCTGCAACGTCAGCGTAGTGATGACGATGGCCACGGGGCGGATCCTGTATTTGCGTCCTGACACGTAACAACACACAAGGTTCCCAAGGCAGCACGCCTGTTATTAACCATTATCAATACCCTTAGCAGATAACCCTACTTATAATAGGGTTATCTCACTTTATAGGAGCTTGCGATGATGGTTAAGAATGTTTCCAGGGTAGGTGTTGCCATCTGCATCAGTCTTCCCGCCCTTGCTAGTGCTAATCCTGGCGAAATTCGGGAACAAGCGCAACGTTTCTTCCAGCCCATCCCCGAGGTTGAAGTGCTGGTCGAGCAAAAAGAACTCTCCAAAGACCAGATAGAATTGGGGAAATGGCTATTCTTTGAACCCCGCCTCTCTCGTAGCCACATTATCAGCTGCAATACCTGCCACAGCGTTGGTACTGGTGGGGCCGATAACATCCCCGCGGCTATAGAGCGACAATTACCTTGTCCGGTCGTATTGCCTCAAATAACCATGTTACCCGACAAGCTACACCATAATGTCGTTAATTTGTTGGTTGGTCAATTAAATTTACTTAAGAAAAACCCTGATTCAATCCTCTACATTTATTAGTCGACGCATCTCTTCTTGCCTTCTTTCCCTCATTCGGC
>Ga0209487_1000422_pt1 | contig 38788 bp, 35 predicted proteins | sample Poulit2012_FD_187524 | JGI IMG/M metagenome (GOLD analysis project Ga0209487, IMG submission 187524) | Agricultural soil microbial communities from Georgia to study Nitrogen management - Poultry litter 2012 (SPAdes) (version 2) | ecosystem: Environmental > Terrestrial > Soil > Agricultural land...
CCCATGGCCGATGAGCGCGAGGGCACTGCCGGTCGCGACGGCGAGCAGCGTCCTCCGGGCGGTCCGGCCGGCCGCCTGCGCGCGCAGCAGGTAACGCATCAGGACGACCCCCAGCAGCAGGTACGGCACCCAGGTGATCACCGGGTACATGCCGGTCAGCAGCAGGCCGCGGGCCGTTCCGACCGGGTCGTCGAGGCTCAGCAGGGTCACCGCACCGAGTTCCACGCGTCCCGGGACGAGGGCGCGCAGCGGCCCGCCGATCACACTGAGCAGCGCGACCATCAGCAGCAGGACGCGGCTGGGCACGAGCAGCAGCGGAGCGGTGAGCATCATGCCCAGGCCGAAGGGCACCAGCACCACCACCACGCTGGTGGGCACCATCTCGAGCAGCAGCCCGAGGCCCGTCACGAGCGCTCCGCGCAGCACCCCGGCGAGCACCGCTCCGCGGCGGTCGCCCGCCAGCAGACGCGTCCGGGCGGCGAGGACGAGGCTGCACCCTCCGACCACGGCGAACAGGGTCGAGGAGGCCCCCTCCGCCAGCACGCCCGCGATCCGGGCCGCCGCACTCTCGGGGCCCGCTGCCTCCGGAGTCATCGAGAGCGGGACCAGCAGGTGGGTGGCCATCATGCCCACGATCGCGAGCAGGCGGACGAGGTCGAGAGCCTCGATGCGCGATGTCAGGGCTGAGCGGGCACCTGCCTGATCAGCGGGGGTCGACTGGTGGTCAGGAAGAGCTGGGGCACTGTTCATGCCACCAGGCTCCGACTGAGACGTACCTGTGCGCGTCGTCCCTCGGTGGCTGGGGCCATCCTCCTCTGCGCTGACCAGGGTCATCCCGCAGGCGGACACGGGACGCGGGTGACCTCCGATTCCGTGGGGACCGGCCGACGGGCCGGCTCGCGCGATGGTTCAATCGTCGAGCCAGCGCGGCTCGACGAGGGTCACCCGCGGCCCGGCACCTTCCTCGCGCAGCAGGCGCACCACCTCCCGCACGGCGAGCTCGCTGATCTCCACGCGGCGCGGGTCGATGCGGGGCACCGCCGCCAGCAGAGGGCTGACCGCGCTGAGATCGTCCCCCGTCAGCGCGATCATCAGGCGGCTCGGATCGGTGAGCGCACCGGTGGCCGCGAGGGCGAACAGCGCCTGGGTGGCACCGGTGATCCCGAACAGGGCCGTGCGCTCCCCCGCCGCCGTGACCTGCACGGCCCGTTCGGGGACATCAGCTACCGCCCCGGCATCGAGGAGCAGCTGCAGGTCCGTCCCCTCAGCCTGGCTCTCCACGCCGTTCAGGAACCGGGAGACATCGTTGCGGTGCCGCTTCTGGCCCGGCGCACCGAACAGCAGCAACCGGTCGCAGTCCTGCCTCAGCGCACGCTGGACGACCATCCGCCCCAGCATCTCGAAGTCCAGATCCACCGCGGAGCCCTGGGGCAGCTCATCCGGCTTGCCGATGGTGACGAACGGCAGCCCGGACTCGATCACGGTGGCCACGCGCTCGTCGTGACGGCCCAGTTCCATGAGGATCAGCGCCTCGCACACCCCGGTGCGGACCACCCGGCGGATGCCCTGTGCGCCCTCCTGCGCGGTGACCAGCAGGATGTCGTACCCGAAGCGCTGGGCCTCCCGGGCGATGGCACCGATGAACACCATCAGCACCCCGTCGTCCGAGTCCGCCTCGGGCACCATCAGCCCGATCACGTTGCTGCGCTGGGAGCGCAGCGTGCGGGCCCCGGAGTTGGGGTGATAGCCGAGCTTGTCGATGGCCTCCTCGACCCGCTTGCGGGTGGCGCCGGAGATGGGACGGGAGCCGGTGAGGACGTAGCTCACCGTGGACTGCGAGACCCCGGCCAGGCGCGCGACGTCCTGGCTCGTCGGCGGCTTCTTCCTCACAGCTGCAGCTCCTCCCCACCACCTCGTCCTACTGGGCGGTCAGTCCCGAGCTGCCAGTCTTCCACGTGGCCAGCGCGGAACTGCGCCCATCGGCCGAGTCGAGCTGCCGGGCGGCCTCGAGAGCGGCATCGAGCACCTCGGAGAGCTGCACCTGGCGGCCGGTGTCGGCGGCGCGTACGGCCGCCTCCACGATCGCCTGGGTCCACACGTTGCTGTGCACCTCGGAGTCCGGGGTGGTCCCGGTGCGCAGTGCCGCGCAGAACTCCGCGAGGGATGCCTCGAGCTCCCAAAGGTCCGTCCCGTCGGGGCGGCGTCCGATGATCTCCTGGGCGCCCTCGGGCTGCGCCGTCGGCGACGCCTCGCCGTCCCAGTGCACCGAGCCCTGGGGGCAGCTGAGCGACCATTCACCGTTCCAGCTGGTCTCCCGGCCCGGCGCGCACCAGGAGCCGGAGTAGGTGTGCACGGCGCCGGTGTCATAGGCGATCGTGACGGTAGCGGCCGCGTCGCCCGCGTACCAGCTCCAGGGCGGGTTGTAGGAGCTCGCCCTGACCGAGACCGGGTTGCCATCGATCAGCACCCGGCCGGCGTCGAAGGCGTGGATGGCCATGTCCACGATGAGGGGATGGTCCATCGCCTCGCGGAAGCCTCCGAAGCGAGGTGCCCTGTGGAACCGCGTGTCGACGATGCCCGCTCCGCCCAGCTGGTCGGCCAGGCGCCGGGTCTCGCGCAGGTGCGGGTTGTGGCGGCGGGACTGGGAGACCATGAACAGCTCCCCGGTGGTCTCGGCGTGCCCGGCCAGGGACACCGCCTCGGCGAGGGTCGCCGCGCATGGCTTCTCCCCCAGCACCGGCAGCCCGGCGTGCAGGGCGTCGGAGGTCACGGCATGGTGGGCGGCGGGGATGGTGACGTCGATGATGGCCTCGGCCCCCGCCTGCTGCGCGACGGTGACCGCGTCGATCCCGGTCGCCACGGCCTCGCGTCGCGCCTCGGGGACCTCCTCCTCGACCGCGCGGGCGGCGGCGCCGTCGAGGACGTCGGCCACCCCCACCAGGTGGGCGTGGGGGAAGCCGAGCACGGTGCGGATCCAGGCCCGGCCCATTCCGCCGGCGCCGACCACGACCACCCTCACCGGCTCCGGGCGCTCGTCCAGGGGCTGCGGTCGGTCGTCTGAGGTCTGGTTCATGCGTTCTTGCCTGCTGCTTCGTTGTCGCCCAGGCCCTGGCCGCCGGTGCCCTTGGTGAACCATTCGGTCTCGTAGCGGTCCAGGAACGGCATCTGACGATCAGCCACGACCGGGCGCGTCCACTGGACGCCGTTGGAGATCACCCGGCGCACGTCGGGGTGGTGGTAGACGGGGTAGTCCTGGTCGCCGGGGCTGAAGTAGAAGATCTTGCCCTTGCCGCGGCGGAAGGTGCAGCCGGAGCGGAAGATCTCTCCGCCGCTGAAGGAGGACACGAACACCAGCTCGTCGGGCACCGGGATGTCGAAGTGCTCCCCGTACATCTCCTGCTCGTCGATGATGATCGGATGCGGCACGCCCTCCGCGATCGGGTGCGAGGGGTTCACGGTCCACACCAGTTCGCGGTCGGCCTCATTGCGCCAGCGCAGGGTGCAGCTGGTGCCCATGAGCCGGGTGAAGGGCTTGGACCAGTGCCCGGAGTGCAGCACCACCAGTCCCATCCCTGACAGGACGTGCTTCTGCACGCGCTCGGCGACCTCGTCGGAGACTTCGTCGTGAGCCATGTGGCCCCACCAGGTGAGCACGTCGGTCTCGGCGAGGACCTCCTCGGTCAGCCCGTGCTCGGGCTCATCGAGCAGAGCGATACGCGTGGTGACGTTCTCGCCGAGGTTCGCCGCGATCCCGTCGCGGATCGCTGCGTGCATGCCCTCGGGGTAGAGCGTGCGCACGCGCTCATCGCGCTGCTCGTGGCGGTTCTCGCCCCAGATGGTGACGCGCAGGGGCGCAGCGGGGTTGGTGGTGGTCATGGTGGAGGTCCTTTCCATAAGGGGGACGGGGTGGTCGCGGCGAAGGCGCCGCCGGGCCGGAGGGCCGGCCCTACTTCACGGCGCCGCCGGTGGCCCCGGCGGCGACGTACTTCTGGGCGACGATCATCAGGATCACGGCGGGCAGTGAGGAGAGCACCGCCGTGGACATCACGGCGCTCCAGTCGGTGTCGTTGGTGCCGATATAGGTGTACAGGCCCAGTGTCACCGGACGGATCGTCTCTCCTGTGGTCAGCGTCAGTGCCATCAGGAAGTCGCTCCAGGCGAAGAGGAACGAGAAGATCCCAGCGGTGATCAGGGAATTCTTGGAAACCGGGAGCACGATCGACCAGAACGCGCGGACATGCCCGCAGCCGTCGACGCGGGCGGCCTCCACGATAGAGGCGGGGAAGGTCTCCAGGTAGGCGCGCATGATGAGGATGGCGAAGGGGATGCCCTGGGAAGCGTCGGCCAGGATCAGCCCCGGGATCGAGTTGATGAGTCCGATCGGTGTGTACACCGTGTACAGGGCGTTGGCGATCACGATCCCGGGGATCATCTGGCTGATCAACACGATGAACAGGAGCACGGCGGTGCCCTTGATCTGGAACTGGGCCAGCGCGTAGGCGCAGGGCGCGGCGATCGCCACCGACAGGATGCAGGCGCCGACGGCGACGATCAGCGAGGTGACGAGGTTCTGCCCCTGGTCGCTGAGAGCCCGGGAGTAGGCGCTGAAGTCCGGGTCCAGCGGCAGCCACTGGGTGTTCAGACTGTTGCCGGCCGGCGCCAGCGAGGCGTTGAGCATCCAGTAGACGGGGAACAGCATGATCGCGACCAGGACGACGCCGATCACGGTGTGGAGGAGGGAGCGGCCGGGGAGCGGGCGGCGCCGGGCGGCACCGGGACGCTGTGCGCCGACCGGGGCGGGACGGGTGGTGGGGGCGACGGTGCTCATCGGGGTCATCCGTTCTGGGCGGCGCGGGCGTTGGCGCGCAGGTACACGAGGCTGAAGGCCAGGGCGATCAGGATCAGGATGTTGCTGAGAGCCGCGCCCTGTCCGAAGTCGAATTCGATGAAGGACATCTCGTAGCTGCGGGTGGCGAGCGTCTGAGTGGCGTTGGCGGGGCCTCCGCCGGTGAGACCGATGATCAGGTCGAGCACCTTGATCGTGTAGATCACCCCGAGCAGCAGGACCACCGAGACCACCGGCCGCAGCATGGGCAGCGTGATGTGCCGGAAGGATTTCCAGCCGGTGGCGCCGTCGAGCTGCCCGGCCTCGTACAGCTCATCGGGGATCGACTGCAGGCCGCTGTACAACAGCACCACGTTGAACGGGATGCCCAGCCAGATGTTGACCATGATCACCGCGATCAGGGCGGTGTCGGAGCTGTTCAGCCACGGGATCGGGTCGGAGACCAGACCGATGCCCGACAGGAACTCGTTCAGCGCGCCGTTGTCCTGCTCGAGGATCCAGCGCCACACCGCGGCGGAGACGATCATCGGCAGCAACCACGGCAGCAGGAGCAGGGAGCGCAGGAACCCCGAGAGCGGGAACTTCCGGCGGAAGTACAGGGCCAGGCCCATGCCGATCACGAACTGGCCGATGATCGACCCGATCGTGAACAGTGCGGTGTTACCGAGCGCGCGCAGGAAGATCGGGTCGGAGAAGGTGGCGGCGTAGTTGTCGAAGCCGATGAAGGGTGCGTGGCCGTTGAAGAACGTCGTGAAGTCGTAGGCCTGGAAGCTCATCACGACGTTCTTGATGATCGGGTAGCCGAAGAAAGCGATCATGTAGATCAGGGCGGGAAACACGAAGGCGTACCGGATCAGGAGATCACCGGTCAGGCGTGGCCGGCCTCGAGGTGCGGCTGCGGGCGCCCGGGAGGTCTTCGCCGGGGCGGGGTTCTGGGTCGTGGTCATCTCGCGTCCCTCTTTCAGCTCACGGTCCGGGCGGCTTCGTCGTACGCCTCGGCCGGGTCGGTGTCGTCGACCAGCACCCGCTGATTGGCGGTGTAGATGGCCTTCGCGGTGCGCGGCCATTCCGGCCCGAGCTTGGCGGTGCGGGAGCGGGCGGTGGAGACCTGCTCGACGAAGGTGCTCAGGTCCGGGTTCTCCGCCGCGAACTGCCGGGCGGCCTCGGCGTCGCCCGGGATGGTGGAGCGTTCACCGGCCATGAACAGCTGGTTCTCAGGGGTGACGAAGGCCTTGAGCAGCTCGGCGGCCTTGCGCTGCTTCTCCTCGTCGCCGGTGACCGGGACGGTCCACACCTCGCCGCCGAGCGGGGCCACCGATTCGTCACCGGCGGCGGGGACGGGGATCGTGACCACGTCCCATTCCAGGTCGGGGGTGTCGTCGTGCAGGCCTGCGATGTTCCAGGGGCCGTTGACCACCATGGCGGCGTTGCCGGCCTTGAACTGGTCGATCACATCGCCCTGCCCCCAGTTGACGACGGAGCGGGAGGTGAGGCCCGCGGTCACGCAGTCGGACCAGAACCGGCTGGCGCCCAGGACGCCCTCGCCATCGAGCTCGGTCTCGTCGCCTCCGTTGGACCACAGGAAGGGCATGAACTGGAAGGTGCCCTCGTAGCTGGCGATGGCGGAGAACGCGAAGCCGTAGCGGTCCTCGGTGGTCAGCGCCTCCGCGGCGCTGCGCAGCTCCGTCCAGGTGGTCGGGGGCTCGACCCCGGCGTCCTCGAGCATCTCCACGTTGTAGAACAAGGCGATGGTGTTGACGGTGGGCGCGATGCCGTAGAGGGTTCCGTCGTGCATGCCGAGGTCAGCCACCGAGTCCGTGATGCCTTCGGTGGTGATGCCGTACTGCTCGAGCGGGGCCAGCGCGCCGGACGCGGCGACCTGTTGGACATTGGGGTTGTCGAGCATGAGCAGGTCCGGCAGGGTTCGTGAGGAGCCCATCTGCAGGACCTTCTGGATCAACTGGTCTCCGGGCACGCGCTCACGCGAGAAGGTCAGACCCAGCTCCTCGGCGCACTGGGAGAAGGTGCCGTCGATCGCGACGTCATCAGCGGGCGTGTTGTAGTAGTCGACGATCCGGATGGTGCTCGGATCCCCCGTGCTGCCGCCGCCGCAGCCGCTCAGGGCCAGCATTCCGGTCGCGGCGGCGGCGCCGAAGGCACGACGGGTCAGCGCGGATCCAGCTCGAGGGGAACCGTCCGAGCCCGGATCGGTCAGGGGCAGCGGATGGGCCAAGGCGAACGGACCGGTGCGGCCCGCCCTCGGGGTGGAAGACATCGTCGTCCTTCTTCCTCGGTATCCTCCACCCGTGATCGATACGTATCGATAGTGGGTGGATTGAACGGCGTCGGTGGTGGGTGGGGGTGTCAGGCGGCGGGGGTTCCGCCGGTCGGGGTCGATGCGGGCTGTGCGCCCTGACGCCGGCCATCATCACGTATATCGTGCGGCCACCGCAAGGGGCGACAGGCCGCTGGAGGGGGACCCGGCGCGTCCCCCAGCGATCACACGGGCCATTGCTGCTGGTCATCCCCTGCCAGTTGCGGTTATCGATACGTATGCACTCGCGAGATTCTTCTCGGCCCGTGCGCGGTGCGGCACGGGCCCGGGCACCATCGGCGCTTTGCCGGAGCCGTGTGGTGGCCGGGCACCATCGGCGCTCCGATGGAACGGCCCGATGACCGATACTGAGGTGGCTGACACGGAGGGAGACGTCGCCTGTCCCCTCCGGCGCGGCCTTCCGCTTGGCTCACCCGATCGAAGGAGATCTTCCGTGGACGAACGTTTCGATGCCCCTGACTCGCCGCTCCTGGTCGAGGGCGCCGCGCTGGAGAAGGTCGCCACGGGGGCGGTCTGGGCCGAGGGCCCGGTGTGGGTCCCGCGCCGCCGCGCAGTGCGCTTCAGCGACATACCCAACAACCGGATCCTGGAGTTCTCGGAGCACACGGGAGAGCTGAGCGTCTTCGCGGAGCAGGTCGAGTTCACCAACGGCCGCACACTGGACAGGGACGGTGCGGTGGTGGAGTGCTCTCATGGCCGGCGGGCCGTGCAGCGTGATCTCGGCGTCGGCCCTGGCGACGCGCACGCCCCCGAGGTGATCGTGGACCGGTTCGGCCCCCACCGGCTGAACTCCCCCAACGATGTGGTCGTCGCCTCGGACGGGGCGATCTGGTTCACCGACCCCTCCTACGGCATCAAGCGCGAGGACGAGGGCCACCCGGGCGAGGAGGAGTACGGGGACCGGTACGTGTTCCGGGTCGACCCGGACACCGCGGTCGCGGTGCCGGTGGTGATCGATGTGGAGGCTCCCAACGGGCTGGCCTTCTCGCCCGACGAGTCGCTGCTGTACGTCGCGGACTCCTCGCTCTCCCCCGCCGACCGGGCCGAGGGCGAGGATCCCTCGCCCCGCCGTCCGCGCGGGCATTCGATCCATGTCTACGACGTGGTCGAGGGTCGGCACGCCAAGAACGGGCGGATCCTCACCGAGGTCTCCCCAGGGCTGCCCGACGGGATCCGGGTGGATGTGGCAGGCCGCCTCTGGAGCTCGAGCCGGTCCGGGATCCAGGTGTTCTCCCCCGATGGGCAGCGACTGCTGGATCTGCCGGTCCCCGAGAAGGTCGGTAACCTGTGCTTCGGCGGCGAGGACGGGCAGATGCTCTACGTCGTGGCGACCACGAGCCTGTACCGGATCGCCACCACCACCCGGGACGGATCCGCCACGGCCGCCGCTCGGTGAGCGGTGCGCCCTCACGCGCTCAGCTGCGCGAGGGGCCCCGGCCGCTGCTGAGCACGCCACGCGGGCCTGTCACCCCACCCCGGTGCCTCCATCCTGCTGCTGCGCGAAGTGCTGGACGAGCGAGCGCACCAGGGCCCCGAGCCGGAAGCGCTGCGGGGTCAGCACCTCCAGGCCCTGTTGCTGCAGGGGTGCCGCGGTGACCGGGCCGACTCCCGCGAACAGCAGACGGCCCTGCCGCGCCTGCTCGCGCAGAGCGTCGAGGGCGTGCTGCTCCGCGGCGAAGTGCAGCCATCGCGCGGCGCCGGGCGCCGCGGTGAAGACCACGGCATCGACCTGTCCGGCAGCCGCGGCCCGGATCGATCGGCGCACGGCCTCGGGCTCCTCCGGCGGTCCCCAGCGGTAGACGGTCAGGCTGACGACATCGGCCGAGGCGGCCTCGAGCAACTCGTCGAGCCCATCGGCCCCGGCTCCGTGGTGCTGGATCGCGACCCGTCGACCCGTGAGATCCAGGGTGCGCAGGTGCTCGGCGATTTCCACGCTCAGCTCGGACTCGGCCACCCAGTGCGCCACCAGCCCGGCTTGCTGGATCGCTCCGCGGGCCTTCGGGCCCCGCGCCAGGATACGGGCGCCCGCGAGCGCTGCATGCAGCTGCTCGTCGAGGCCTGCCGCGGTGGCGGCTTCGAACCAGCCGCGGAACCCGATGCCCGTGGTGACCACCATCAGCTGCGGTGGTGCAGCGATCAGCTCCCGGGTGCGGGCGAGCAGTGCGGCGTCGTCGATGTGCGGGATGTTCTTCAGCGCCGGAGCCCGGGTGACGGTGGCGCCATGGCGCTGCAGGGCGGTGGCGAGCTCCTGGGAGCGGCGGTCCACCGCGAGCACGAGATGCCGCTCGAGCAGGGCGTCCGACAGGCGTGGTGTCATCGGGCCCTCTCTTCTGGTGGGGTCGGCGGGCAGGATCGCGCCCGGTGATCAGATCATCTCAGAGCCTCAGAGCCTCAGAGCCTCAGGGTCAGGCGTGGGGTGGGCGGTGCCCCCTGCCCCGCAGGGCTCTGCCCGCGAGGGCGTCGGTCCGAGCCCCGGCCTCGACCACGGGAACGCCCCGGGAGAGCACGTGCTCGATCCCGGCCGGCGGCAGCCGCGGCTGTGCGAAGGTGGCGCGCTCGTCCACGGTGTCCGGGTCGAACAGGACCAGATCGGCGATCGCTCCCACCGCGATCCGTCCCCGGTCGTGCAGGCCCAACCTGCGGGCGGGCAGGGCGGAGAGATGGACGATCGCCTCGGGAAGCGACAGCACCTGCTCTTCCCGGACGTACCGGCCCAGGTACCGGGCGAAGGTGCCGGCGCCGCGGGGGTGGGGCTTGTCGCCCACCAGCAGACCGTCGCTGCCGCCCATGTGACGTTGGTGGCGCATGATCGTGCGGACGTTGGTCTCGTCGCCGACGTGATGGAGGATGCTCACGGCCAGACGGTCCTGGATCAGCAGGTCGCAGAACACCTCGGCCGGGGCCCGCTGCTCGGTCCGGGCGATCTGGGCGATGGTGCGGCCCACCCGGCCGGCGAGCGCGGGATCGCGCACTCCGGCGATCTCCACGGTGTTCCAGTCGATCGGGACCCCATGGTGCCCGTCGCTGCCCTCGACCTCCATCACCTGAGCGATCCGGGCGCGTCGGTCGGGTTCGGCCAGCATCTCCAGGGTGTCCTCGAGGTCGCCGGTGGTGGCCCAGCTCGGCAGCAGCGCCGCCAGGGTCGTGGAGCCGGGCAGGTACGGGTAGGAGTCCAGGGTGACGTCCGCCCCACGTTCGAGGGCCCGGTCGACCAGCTCCAGCAGCTCGCCGGCGCGCCCGCGGTTCTCGGGGAAGTTCATGGTGGCGTGGGTCAGGTGCACCGGGCATCCGGAGCGCTCGCCGATCTCGAGCACCTCCCGGTAGGCCTCGAGGGCTCCGGCCCCATAGGAGCGCTGGTGGGGGCTGTAGTAGCCGCCGTGCGCGGTGACCACCTCACACAGAGCCACCAGCTCCTCGGTGTCTGCGAACATCCCGGGCACGTAGGTCAGGCCCGAGGACATCCCGAAGGCGCCCTCGCGCATGCCCTGGTCGACCTGTTCGCGCATCGCCTGCAGCTCCGCCGAGGTCGCCGCCCGGCTGGCGGTGCCGATCACATTCATGCGGATCGTGCCCTGTGGCAGCAGGTAGGCGACGTTGGTGGCGCTGCCGCGCCGGTCGATCTCGGCCAGGTACTCGGCGACGCTGCGCCAGCCGAAATCGAGCTCGGCGGGCACTCCGTTCCAGCCGGCGATCCGGTCCCGCACCCCGGCCATGGTGGCGTCCGTGACGGGTGCGTAGGACAGGCCGTCCTGGCCGATCACCTCGGTGGTCACCCCCTGCAGGGTCCGGGTGAGGTGCTCACGGTCGGTCAGCACGGCCAGGTCGGAGTGGGCGTGCATGTCGATGAACCCGGGGGCGAGGGCGAGTCCGTCCGCGTGGATGCGCCGCGCGCCGGGTGCGTCCAGGCGGGCACCGCTCGCAGGTGCCCGGGCAGCGATCGCCGTGATCCGGCCAGCCTGCAGCAGCACGTCGGCCACATAGGGTTCGCCGCCGCTGCCGTCGAGGACCAGGGCACCGAGGATCAGGATGTCCGAGGTGTCCCCTCCGGGCAGGGCCGGGGGCAAAACGGGCACGGGGCTCATCCGAAGGCGGTCTCCAGCAGATCGATCGCTCGCGGGACGTCGGCATGGTCGTCATCGATGACGACCATGCCGCGCCACTTGTCGAAGACCGTGCAGGGATGGGAGAGCCCGAAGCGGATCACATCCCCGACCTCCAGAGCGGTGTGCGGCGGGATCGTCACGAAGGTGTGCTGATCGTTCATCGCGGTGCACTGGGCACCGTCGAGCGGGTGGGCGGCCCTCTCCCCCAGCCGGCGCAGCAGCTGAGGCTCGGGCAGCCCCTCGTCGAAGGAGAAGTCCCGCTTCCCGGCGTCGACCAGGGCCAGTCCGGGCTCGGGCCGGGAGACGACGGTGGCCCAGCCGTGCATCGCCGCACGGAAGCGTGCGCCCGCCCCGCTCGGCTCACTCGGCTCACTCTGGGACTCCTGCTCGCGAGGCTCCTCGGTCCCGCTCTCCGTGGTGCGGGACAGGGGGCTGATCCCGCGATAGAAGCCGTCGTCGTGGGCGAGGTAGGCACCCGAGCGCAGCAGCACCCGGGTGGCGGGACCGCGCCGCCCCTGGGGGTCATGGCGGTGGGCGAGGACGTCGGCGACCTCATCGAAATAGGCGCTGCCGCCGGCGGTCAGCAGCACTTCCCCCTCGCTCGGGTACAGATCCTCCGCGGCGATCAGGTCGTGGAGCGCGCCGATCTGCTCGAGGAAAGCGCGCACGCGGTGCAGGCTGTCGGGCTGCGCGTCGTGCGCCAATGCTCCCTCGTAGCCCCCGACGCCGGCCAGGCGCAGCGCCGGGGAGGCGGAGATCGCCCGGGCGATCTCCAGGCCGTCCTCCAGGGTGCGCACCCCGGTGCGCCCGTCCTGCGCGCCGAGCTCGACGATCACCGACAGCTGCTCCTGCGCGCCGGCGGCGGTGAGTGCTTCGTGCATGATCTCCACGCCCCGCGAGCTGTCGCTCCATACCGTCAGCCGCCCGGCCGAGGGGGCGAGGACGGTGAGGGCGGCAGGCTGGACCAGGGCGTTGGCCAGGAGCACCCGGGGGATCTCCCAGTCCAGGGCGACCGAGGCCTGCCAGGGGGTCGCCACCGTGATCCCCCAAGCCCCGGCATCCAGCTGCCGCCGCCACAGCCGGCGGTTCATGGTGGTCTTGCCGTGCGGGGCCAGCTCGACACCGGCGCTGCGGCACCAGGCGGCCATGGTGGCCAGGTTGTGCGCGATCGCACTCTCGCTCAGGGTGACCAGCGGGGTGGGCAACTGGTCGAGGGCGGGGCGCCGGCGCAGCATCTGCTCGAATCCGTCCCGCCCGCTCCCCAGCGGTGCGGCCTTGAGGTCTTCCATCCCGGTTCCTTCGCTCGACATCGTCGTCCCCCGCCAGGCTACGCTCGCTGTGCCAGCCACCTTGGTCCCGGGAGATCCCCTGAGCGATCGCACCGCCGTCACCACGACCGACGCCCCGTCCTCACCGGGCTGCCCGGAGATGCTCGTGGAGATCGGCGCCTTCGCGATCACTGAGCGCCCCACCCCACCGCACCGCATCTGCGAGCCGATAGGAGCTAGACTGACGCATCTGCGGAGTCCAAGGCGGTATGAAGGATTCCAGACCGGTCCGTCAGGGAGGCGTCATCATGAGTGGAGGGAGTGGCATCACTTCCAGACGCGGCCTGTTCGCAGCCGCCGGAGCGGCGCTGCTCGCGAGCGCTACCGCCTGCAGCGGCGCCGGTGACACTCAGGCCTTGGGCGAGCCCGGCGACGGGCAGCAGACCACGCTGATGGTCTTCGCGGCAGCCTCCCTCCAGGATCCCTTCGAGGAGATCGGCGCCGAGTTCGAGGCCGCGCACGAGGGCGTCGGGGTCGACTTCAGCTTCACCGGTTCCTCGGGCCTGGTCACCCAGATCCAGGAGGGCGCTCCGGCCGACGTGTTCGCCTCCGCCGACACCGCGAACATGGACAAGCTCGTCGACAGCGAACTCAGCGCCGCCGACCCGGTCGCCTTCACCTCCAACACCCTGATGATCGCGGTCCCGGCGGGCAATCCCGCCGCCGTCACCGATCTCGCCTCCCTCACCGAGGAGGACGTAGCCCTGGTCCTGTGCGCGCCCGAGGTGCCGTGCGGTGCCGCCACCCAGGAGGTCGCCTCGGCGTCCGGTCTCGGTTTCGATCCGGTCTCGCAGGAGCAGTCCGTGACCGATGTGCTGGGCAAGGTGAGCACCGGCGAAGCCGATGCCGGACTGGTGTACGTCACCGATGTGCAGAAAGCCGGCGAGGCCGTCGAAGGGATCGAATTCCCGGAAGCGGTCGACGCGGTCAACACCTATCCGATCACCACCGTCCGGGGCGCCGACAATGCCGCGCTCGGACAGGAGTTCATCGACCTGGTCCTGGACGAGACCGGCCAGGACATCCTCTCCGCCCACGGCTTCATGAGGCTCTGAGCGGTGACGGAGATCGCTGCACAGGAGCGGGAGCCTGCGCGGGTACCGGAGCGCCTCCCCCCAGACCGGTCCCGCCCGAGCGGGACAGCCGCATCGCGCGTCTCCTCCCCCGCGTTGCCGCGCTGGGTGCTGATCCCCGCGCTCCTGGGAGCGCTGATGGTGCTGCTGCCGCTGGTGGCGATGGCGGCGCGCGTGCGGTGGCGGGACTTCTGGGGACTGATCACCAGCTCCTCCTCCCTCGACGCCCTGAAGTTGAGCCTGCAGACCTCGGCCACCACCGCGCTGCTGTGCCTCGTGCTCGGAGTGCCGATGGCCCTGCTCCTGGCGCGCGCGGATTTCCCCGGGCTCGCCGTGGTCCGCTCGATCGTGCTGATCCCCCTGGTACTGCCCCCGGTGGTGGGCGGCATCGCCCTGTTGTACACCTTCGGCAGACAGGGCCTGATCGGCCGGCACCTCGAGGTGATGGGCATCCAGATCGCCTTCTCCACCACCGCGGTGGTACTCGCCCAGACCTTCGTGGCGCTGCCGTTCCTGGTGCTCAGTCTCGAGGGGGCCCTGCGCACAGCCGGAACCCGCTACGAGGTGGTCGCCGCCTCCCTGGGGGCGCGCCCTTCCCGGGTGCTGCTGCGGGTGACCCTGCCCCTGGTACTGCCGAGCCTGCTGTCGGGGACGGTGCTGTGCTTCGCGCGCGCCCTGGGGGAGTTCGGGGCGACCATCACCTTCGCCGGCAGCCTGCAAGGCACCACCCGCACCCTGCCCCTGGAGATCTATCTGCAGCGCGAGAGCGACCCGGAGGCGGCCGTGGCATTGTCGTTCGTGTTGATGGTGGTCGCGATCGCGGTGATCGCCGTGGCGAGACGGAGGGCCCCGGCGTGAGCCTGACGGTGCAGGCGGAAGTTCCCGAGCGGGGCGTCGACCTCGAGCTGGAGATCCCCTCCGGGACGACCACCGCACTGGTGGGCCCCAACGGGGCCGGGAAGTCGACGCTGCTCGCACTGATCGGCGGCACGCTGCGGCCTCACTGCGGGCGCATCGTGCTCGAGGACCGGGTGCTGGTCGACATCGCCGACGGACGAGCGCGCACGTGGGTGCCGCCCCATGCGCGCCTGGTGGCCACGCTGGGCCAGGACCCGGCCCTGTTCCCGCACCTGACGGCGCTGGGCAACATCATGTTCGGGTTGCGCGCCCGCGGGATCCCGACAAGGCGGGCGAAGACCGAGGCGCGCGACCGCCTGGAGCAGATCGGGTTGCTCGAGCTCGCCGACCGCAGACCCGCCCAGCTCTCGGGCGGGCAGGCCCAGCAGGTGGCGGTCGCCCGGGCCCTGGCGACCGAGCCTCGCCTGCTGCTGCTGGATGAACCGATGGCCGCCCTCGATGTCGATGTCGCCCCCGCGCTGCGTGAACAGCTGCGGCGCTTCCTGGAGGGCCGCACTGCGCTGGTGGTCTCCCATGACGTGCTCGACGCGATGACCCTGGGCCGGAACCTCGCCGTGCTCGAGGGAGGCCGCCTGGTCGAGCACGGCCCGGTCCTCGAGGTTCTCAACCGGCCTCGCAGCGCCTTCGCCGGCCGCTTCGCCGGGCTGAACCTGCTCACCGGCCGCTGGGACGGCCGAGCGGTGTCGCTGGACTCGGGCCAGCAGCTGCTCATCGACGCCCCGCTCGAACAGCCCCCGGGCGCGGTGGTCCATGCCGCCTTCCGTCCCTCCGCGGTGCAGGTCCTCGGCTCCGCCCCGATGCCGCCGCGTGCGACGAGGCTGCGCCGAGCCGTGTCAGCCCTGCAGCCGCTGGGCGATCTGGTGCGCGTGCGGGCGGGGGACCTGAGCGCCGATGTCACCCCCCAACAGGTCTCCGCGCTCCACCTCCAACCGGGCACAGATATCGATCTGGTCATCGATGCGGAGGCGGTTTCGGCATATCCGTCGAGCGGCTGATCGGCGCCCCCGCCCCCGTCGCCGCGGGGAGAGCGCCCCGGATGCGGGCCGGCTCACAGACCGTGGCGGACGAGGTGCTCGCGCACCGCGTGATCGAAGGCGACGGGATCCTCGAGGTTCGGGTAGTGCCCGGTTCCCGGGATCACCTGATGGTCCCCGATGGGCACGGAGGCGGCCAGGCGAGCGCACATCGCGCGATGGTCGGCCCCGTCAGACCCGCCGCTGAGGGCCAGGACCGGGACGTCGATGGTGGGCAGCCGCTCCCAGGTGCGGGTGACCGGCGTGGCCGGGAACGGAGGGATCGGGGTGCCATCGGGAGCGACGCGCAGATGCTCGGCGACGGTCTCGCGCGCCATGGTCTCCACCAGCTGCCAGACGCCCGGGGCGATGTCGTCGGCCGTCCGGCCGGGTCCTGCGCCCAGACGCATGAAAGCGTCGATCCACCCTTCGAGGTCGCCTCGTTCCTGGGCCGCGTTCCACTCGGCCAGAGTGGACAGCGTCCACGGGTCGGAGAACTGCGGCTCGCTGGTGCCGGTGCCGCTGACCACGAGCCCGGCGACGCGGTCCGGGTGCTCCAGGGCGGTGTCGACCGCGGTGCCGCCGCCCATGGAGACGCCCGCCAGGACGGCTCGATCGATCTCGAGGGCGTCCAGCAGGCGGACGACGTCATCGGCGAGCCGATGGGGGACCGTCGGCATCCGAGGAGCCGCCGTGCCCGCGGGCATCGGGCGCGATCACGGTGCGCTCGGGATAGGCGCTCAGCTGCGGTCCCCACATGCGCCGGTCGACGCCCCCACCGTGCAGCAGCACCAGCGGCGCGGCCGCACCCGATCCACGGCCCGGGCCGGCGAGATAGCAGGTGATGGTCTGGTCGGTCAGGTCGAAGCGGTGCGTCGTCGCAGCACTCATGACAACCAAAGTGTCACGTCTTCGAACTCTTGACAACCTCAGTGTCATACTTGATGGATGGAGAATGCTCTGCCCCCGGACCAGCTGGCCGCTCGGCTGGCCGAGGTCTACGTCGAGATCGGCCCCCTCTACCGCAAGGTCGCGCGCATCGTCGAGCGCAGCCAACCGGTGATGGGGATGAGCGTCGGGGTGCGGGCCGTCCTCGAGCAGCTCTCCCGTCTGGGCGAGCGCACGGTCCCCCAGCTGGCGCGCGCCCAGGACCTCAGCCGGCAGTTCGCCCAGCGAATGGTCAACGATGCGAAAGAGGCCGGGTTCGTCGAACTGGCACCGAACCCCGCCCACCGGCGGTCCTCCCTGGTGCGGCTGACGCAGGCCGGTCGCACGGCGATCGACTCGGTGACCGAGCGGGAGCGGGAGCTGATGAGCCGCGTGGGAGGGAGCCTCACCGGCGCCGAGCTCGACGCCACGCTGCGGGTGCTGCGCCATATGCTCGCCGGTCTCGAGGCAGTGGAGAAGGAGCAGCTCAGCGGCGACTAGGGGATCCTTCCGGGCCCGGGGCGGCCGCTAGCAGGGGCCTACTGCCCGGGCGGACGGGAGCCGATCTGCAGGGACTGGCGGCGGCGGTGGACCGTGAGGTACCCCAGACCGTCAGCGCCCGCTCGGAACCCCCGACGGCTGCGACGCGGCAGGAACACCAGGTCTCCCACCCGCAGAGGCGTCTCTCCATCATCGGTGGACAGCGTGCCGTGGCCGGAGACCACGTGGACCAGCACGTCGACCTCGGCGCCGAGATGGGAGGCGATCTCCTCGTCTGCCGGCAGGCGGACCAGGTTGGAGTCGAGGTCACGCTCGGGGTCGTCGATCGACCAGATCGCACCGCGCCGAGGCTCGGCGGGAGGCGCGGAGGTGTTGACCAGCATGCGCGGTGTGGAAGCCATGACCCGATCGTCGCAGAGATCCCGACCATCCAGCCGCTGCGTGCCGAGCCGTCAGAATACCGAGCCGTCAGAAGGGATAGGGGCCGAACCGTGACCAGGCCACGAACACCGACAAGATCGCCAGGATCATCGAGGGCAGTGCGGCTTTCACCCCATCACCGCGGCGCAGGTGGATCAGGGCGGCGAAGACCATGGTGATCGCCAGGCCGGCCGCGGCCACGGAGGCCAGCGGCGGAGCGATGCCCAGCAGCGGAGGCAGGAGGAGCCCGAGAGCACCCAGGATCTCGAGCGCCCCGATACCCCAGATGATCTGCTGTGGGAAGTCCTCGACGTAGGGGGTGCGCTCGATCTGCTGCTCACGCGGGGCCAGCAGCTTCGCGGCACCGGAGGCCACGAACACGGCGGCGAGCATGAAGGCCAGGATCCACAGGAGGATGTTCATCGGGCTGTCTCCTTCGATCGCGCGGCGGCATCCCTGCCGCACCTGCAGTATCTCCCTCCTCCGGGGCGAGGTCCACCCACCGCACCGATGAGCGGCTGCCTCCCGGCCCAGCCGCTCTCGGCGTGACCGGGGCGGGAGTCTCCGGCACACTGGAGTCATGAGCCCCTCCGATCCCGAGTTCATCGCCGCCCAGACCACCGTGGATCGCCCGGCGCTGGCCGAGCAGCTGGCCTCGGCCGCGGTCGGTTCACGCCTGGCGGCCTGCGTGCAGATCACCGAGGCCACCAGCGTGTACCGGTGGGAGGACGGCGTCGAGAAGGACGCCGAGCAGCTGCTCACGTTCAAGACCACAGCGCAGGCGCTGCCCGGGCTGCGGCGTCTGATCGAGCGCGAGCACCCCTATGACGAGCCCGAGTTCATCGTGCTGCCGATCGTGGACGGCTCGCCCTCGTACCTGGGCTGGATCCGCGACAGCGTCCGGCCGCCGGCCGACGATTCGTGAGGAGTGCGACTCAGTCCCCGGCAGGTCGGGGCGCCATCGCTCGCGGGGATTGCTAGCGTGGCGCGGTGACTGCCTCTGCTTCCGGTTCTCCCCGTCCGACCTCTGCGGCCACCGCGAACCGCCGTGCCATCGGTTTCGATCCCCAGCGCTACATCCGTCTGCAGTCGCAGCACATCCAGGAGCGCCGCGAGCAGATCGGGGGCAAGCTGTACCTGGAGCTGGGTGGCAAGCTCTTCGATGACCTGCACGCCTCCCGGGTGCTGCCCGGTTTCACCCCGGACAACAAGATCGCCATGCTCGATGAGCTGAAGGACGAGCTGGAGATCCTGATCTGCCTGAACGCGAAGGATCTCGAGCGTCACAAGGTCCGGGCCGACCTCGGCATCCCCTACGAGGACGATGTGCTGCGGCTGATCGATGTGTTCCGTGAGCGCGGCTTCCTGGTCGAGCACGTGGTGCTGACCCAGCTGGAGGAGTCCAACCACGTCGCGCAGTCCTTCCGCGAGCGCCTGGAGCGGCTGGGGCTGACGGTGGCCCGTCACGGTGTGATCCCCGGCTACCCGCAGGACACCGCCCGGATCGTCTCCGAGCACGGCCTGGGCGCCAACGAGTACTCACCGACCTCGCGGGACCTGATCGTGGTCACCGCGCCCGGCCCGGGCTCGGGCAAGCTCGCCACCTGCCTGTCCCAGATCTACCACGATCACAAGCGGGGCATCCGCTCGGGGTACGCGAAGTTCGAGACCTTCCCGATCTGGGATCTGCCTCTCGAACATCCCGTCAATCTCGCCTACGAGGCCGCCACCGCCGATCTCGATGATCTGAACCTGATCGATCCGTACCATCTGGCCGCGCACGGTACCCAGGTGACCAGCTACAACCGGGACGTCGATGTCTTCCCGCTGGTCCGCTCGCTGCTCGAGGAGCTGACCGGCTCCAGCCCCTACCTCTCCCCCACCGAGATGGGGGTGAACCTCGCAGGGGCCGGGATCGTCGACGATCAGGTATGCCGCGATGCCGCCCGCCAGGAGATCATCCGCCGCTACTACAAGGCCCTGATGACCGAGCGGATCCAGGATCTGGACGACGATGTCTCCCAGCGGGTGGGGATGGTGATGTCGAAGGCGCGCTGCCGGCCCGAGGACCGGGCGGTGGTGGCTCCCGCCCTGGCCGTGGAAGAGGCCACCGGCCAGCCGGGCTCGGCGCTCGAGCTGGCCGACGGCACCATCATCACCGGCAAGACCTCACCGCTGCTGGGGTGCTCCGCGGCGATGGTGCTCAACGCCCTCAAGCATCTGGCCGGGATCGAGGATTCCGTGCACCTGCTGTCCCCGTCGGCGATCGAACCGATCCAGTCGCTGAAGACCGAGCACCTGGGGTCCCGCAACCCGCGGTTGCACACCGATGAGGTGCTGATCGCGCTGTCGGTCTCGGCCGCGACCGACGACCATGCCCGGCGGGCCGTGGATCAGCTGCGCAGCCTGGCCGGCTGCGATGTGCACACCACCACGATCCTGGGCACCGTGGACGAGGGGATCTTCCGCCAGCTCGGGATCCAGGTCACCTCCGAACCCCGCTTCCAGCGCAAGGCCCTGTACCAGGGGCGCTGAGGAGCGCCACCGGAGGCGGCAGGCCGGCTGCCTCGGCGCTCAGATGCCGAGCACCGTGCGGGCGATCACGAAGTAGATGATGAGCCCGGCCGCGTCGACGAAGGTGCTGATGAAGGGGTTGGAGAACACTGCCGGGTCCGCCCGGACCGCGCGCGCGATCATCGGCATGATGCCTCCGACGGTCGCGGCCACGGAGCACACGGCGAGCAGCGTCGAACCGATCACCAGCCCGATGGCCGGTTCGTAGACCAGTGCGGTGAGGACGCCGCCGAGGACCCCCAGGAGCGAGCCGAGGAAGAAGCCGGTGCACAGCTCTCGGGCCAGGACCTTCCACACGTCGCGGGGCCGGACATCACCGAGGGCGAGCGCCCGGGTGACAGTGGTGGCGGCCTGGTTGCCGGTGTTCCCACCGGTCCCGATCAGGAGCGGTACGAACAGTGCGAGCACAGTGACCTGTTCGAGCGTGTCCTCGAAGATCGACAGGACCTGCACGGTCAACGTCGCTCCCACGGCCAGCACCAGCAGCCAGACGATGCGCGAGCTGACCAGTGTCCTGACCGGAGTCGCGAAGTACGGGCGGCGCAGCGGCTCGGAGCCACCTTGACGTGCTGAGTCCTCGCTCTCCTCCTGCTCGAGGATCTTCACGGCATCATCGATGGTCAGCATTCCGACCAGCCGGGATTCCCTGTCGACGATGGGTAGCGCGAGGTGTCCGAGACCGGCGCACTTGCGTGCCGCGATCTCGGCGGTCTGGTATGCGGTGGCCACGTCCGGGTCCTGCATGATCTCGGAGACCGTGGTGCTGGGAACGGCTCGGAGCAGGTCGCGCAGGCTGACGATGCCGATCACCCGTCGGGAGTCGTCGAGTACGGGCAGGCTGTAGATCGTCTCGGCGTCATCGATGCGGGCACGCACTCGCATCAGGGTCTCCTCGACGGTTGAGTGCACCCGGGTCGACACGTACTCGGGTGTCATCCGCCTACCCACGGAGCCTTTCGGGTATCCGAGGACTTCGGCGGTGAGCTGCCTCTCCTTCGTGGTGAGCCCATGGAGCAGGCGAGGTGCCAGGGTCGCGGGAAGCTCGTCAAGCAGCCACACGCGGTCGTCCGGATCGAGGTCGGCGAAGATCGCGGCGACCTCCCCGTCCTGCAGCCCGTGGATGAGGTCGCTCTGCATGCCCGGGGAGAGCAGCTCGAACACCTCGATGGCTCGGTCCTTGGGGAGCAAGCGGTAGACGATCGCCTGATCCTGGACGGACAACCGCTCCAACAGCAAGGAGAGCTGCTGGGACGACGCCGGGGTCACGGCGTCGACGATGCCTGGGAAGTCCTTGCCATCGATGAGGGGCTGGATGTCATCGACCAGGTCGAGCACGTTGGTGCTCTGCTGTGCATTCATGGAGGAGTCCTCTGCGCGTAGGCCAGCGCCCGAGCCGCGAAGGTGGGCAGCGGCATGGCTCAATCAGGGATGATCGCGCCCACGCGTGCAGACGACTCCGGTTAGATGGCCAGGCCGTGGCGCAGGGAGGGCGCACTGCTAGATCGATGCGGAGAACTGTCGCTGTTCATGTGCCCTCACCTCCCCGACGCAGAATTCTGAGATCGACCGAGATCGAAGTTATCACGGCTCTTCGGAAAGCGACGAGGCCGCCCTGCGCGCTGACAGCCCGGATCGGTCGACCGGGCGGCACCGGCCCCGGCCCCGGTCGGTGCAGATGCTCCGGCCAGTCGACCGGACTCCGGACGTCAAGAGAGCCCCGCGATCAGGCGGGGCTCTCTTGGATGATTCGCTGTCTCACAGCTTCTCGAGTGGAGCTAAGGGGATTCGAACCCCTGACCTCTTCCATGCCATGGAAGCGCGCTACCAACTGCGCCATAGCCCCGTACCGGGTATCGCCTCGACGAGCGACAGGGCCTCGGAGGCCCCGTGCCGTGGCGACTCATCGATATTACATCGCCCCCTGTCTCAGATGAAATCCGGCGGCAGGTTGTGTGACACCAACCTCATGAGCTGGCCGCTGGCATCCGCGGCCAGCGGTTCGATCACCGAACGGTGGCAGTTCTCCAATCCGCTGATGCCCCGGAAGCCGCTGGTCTCCAGGCCCAGCATCGCGGTGATGCCCAGGGTGATGGCCGCGCCGTGGGACATGACCATCACGGTGCGCCCGGTGTTCTCGGCGACCAGCTGGTGGCAGGCGGAGGCCACCCGGTCGGCGACCGCGGGGCGGCCCTCGACGTCCAGCCCGTGCACCCCGCGATGGGCACGCCAGTCGGCGTGCTCGTGGGGCCAGTGACGGCGGATCTCCTCGCCCTTGAGCCCCTCCCACTCGCCGAAGCCTCGCTCGAGGAAGGCCTCGTCGATGTGCACATCCAGTCCACTGGCCTCGCCGACGATCCGAGCGGTGTCGTAAGCACGGGAGAGCGGGGAGGAGATGATCATGTCCGGCGGATTCTCGGCGACCGTCGCGGCCAGCACCGCGGCCTGCCGTCGGCCCGTGACGTTCAAGGGGATGTCGATCTGCCCCTGCAGGCGCGCCTCCCGGTTGTACTCGGTCTGCCCGTGACGAACCAGGATCAGGCGCGTGCGCACATGGCCGCTGGGGGCGGCAGCAGGCTTCACGAGTCCCCCTCTCCCCCATCCGCGGCCGCAGGCCCACCCGCGGCCGCAGGACGGTCGTCGCCGATCTGCAGGTCGATCACGGGAGCATCGCGCCACAGGCGCTCGAGGGCGTAGAAGGCGCGATCCTCGGAGTGCTGGACGTGGACGACGATGTCGCCGTAGTCCAGCAGCACCCAGCGGGCATCCTGTTCGCCCTCGCGACGCAGGGGCTTGCGGCGGCGCTGGGTCTGCAGCGCCTCCTCGACCCCGTCGACGATGGCGGTGACCTGGCGCTCCGACTCCCCGCTGCACACCAAGAACACGTCGGTGATGACCACCTGCTCGGAGACGTCGAGACCGATCACCTCCTGGGCGAACGTGTCAGAGGCGGCCTGGCCGGCCAGTCGGGCCAGGTCGAGAGATTCTTCGGGGGCGCTCACGTAGCAGCTTCCTTCAGTACGGGGCGGTCGGACAGCAGATCGGGAAGGTCGGGGGCGGCGAGATCGAGCGAGGTGAACGCGGCGGCGGCCGAGTCCTGGCCCAGGACGCCGGTGACCATCAGCACGATCAGCACGATGAGGGCCACCGCGATCAGGGCCCACACCACCCACAGCAGCGAGCGGCCGCCGGAGCGCTCGGGACGATGCAGCACCTTGCCGTCGAAGCGCGGTGCGGGGCGTGGATCCGGGGCCTCGGCGACGGACAGCTCACCGAGCTCGACCCCGTCGCGGTCACGGTCGATGGTCGCGGTGCGACCAGCGAAACGCGGTTCCGAGGTCGACGACGCCGTGCCGACCTGACCGGGACCATCAGCCCCCGCCGGCGCGTCGGCGCCCGCGGCGGACCCCGCGGTCGCAGCGACGCTCTGCCCGCCGGCACCGGGGTCTGCGCCCGCACCCGGCTGACCGGTGGCGCCGCGGCCCGCGGTGTGCTCGTCGAGCGGGTCGGTGAGCTCGATGATGCGGGCACGGCGTCCGAATTTACGCAGCTTGGGCACGGGAGCGTCCGCCTCGGGTGCTGCGACAGGGCCTCGGACTCCGGGGATCGGGGACGTCTCGCCGGTGACCATGGAGGCGGTCCGGCTCTCGAGAGCCGCGCTCTCCTCCGGGGTCAGTGCACGGGCGCGTCTGCCGCGCCGGGGCGTGGACTCGGAGTCACTCATCCCCGTCACCTCCTGTGTAGAGGGCGTACTTGTTGATGTACTGGACGACGCCGTCGGGCACCAGGTACCAGACCGGCACACCGGCTGCGACCCGGCTGCGGCAGTCCGTGGAGCTGATCGCCATGGCCGGCACCTCGATCAGCGTGACACCATCATCGGGCAACCCGGAGCTGTCGAGCTCATGGCCGGGGCGGGTCACGCCGATGAAATGGGCGAGCTCGAAGATCTGCTCGGTGTTCTTCCAGGTCAGGATCGACTGCAGAGCGTCCGCGCCGGTGATGAAGAACAGGTCCGCATCAGGGTGCTGGGCACCCAGGTCGCGGAGCGTGTCCGCGGTGTAGGTCGCGCCGGGCCGGTCGATGTCCACCCGGGAGACGGTGAACACGGGGTTCGCGGCGGTGGCGACCACCGTCATCAGGTAGCGATGCTCGGCGTCGGAGATCTCCCGGTCCGCCTTCTGCCACGGACGGCCCGTGGGGACGAAGATGACCTCGTCCAGCCCGAACACGCTCTGGACCTCGCTGGCGGCGACGAGGTGACCGTGGTGGATCGGGTCGAAGGTTCCACCCATCACACCGATCCGGCGCCGCTGCTGCTGCATCGTCAGCGGTCGGAGCTCTTGTCGGTCTTCCCACGCTTGCGCTGGTTCTCACCGCTGGTGAGGTAGGTGATGCCCAGCAGGGCCATCAGCATGATGAACACGCCGATGCCGACGAAGGGTGCGGGGATCCCCTCGGAGGCCGCCGCACCGGACTCGGCGAGGATCATGAGCTGGTCGAACATGGGACATTGGCCTTTCCACGATGGACGGGGCCATCATCCCACAATCGCGCCTGCTCGCAGACCGGCACACGCGCGCGGTGGCGGTCCTCACCCGCACCGGCCCGCTGTTCAGGGACGCACGTGACCCTGTCCGACCACGATCCATTTGCCGGTGGTCATCTCCACCAGCCCCATCGGTCCGCGGGCGTGCAGCTTCTGGGTGGAGATCCCGATCTCCGCTCCAAAACCGAACTCCCCGCCGTCGGAGAAGCGGGTGGAGGCATTGGCCATCACCACCGCCGAGTCCACTTCCGCGAGGAAGCGCTGCTGGCTCTCCAGATCCCGGGTCAGGATCGACTCGGTGTGCCCGGTGGAGTAGGCACGGATGTGCTCCAGAGCCGCGTCGAGGTCCTCGACCACGCGGACCGCGAGGTCCGGCGAGAGGTACTCGGTGTGCCAGTCCTGCTCGGTGGCGGGGACGACGACGGCGTCGGTGGCCCGCAGGATCTCGGCCGCCGGCTCGTCAGCGTGCAGGGTCACCCCTGCCGAGGTGAGCGGCGCAGCCAGCCGGGGCAGCGCCTGGGCGGCGATCTCACGGTGTACCAGGAGGGTCTCCAGCGCGTTGCAGACACCCATCCGCTGCGTCGCGGCATTGGTGACGATCTCGACGGCCTGGTCGAGGTCGGCGCTGGCGTCGACGAGGATGTGGGTGTTGCCGGTGCCGGTCTCGATCACGGGCACCAGGGAGTTCTCCACCACGCGGCGGATCAGCCCCTCTCCCCCACGCGGGATCAGCACGTCGACCAGGCCGCGGGCGCGCATCAGCGCGTCCACCCCCGCCCGCCCGTGCTCGTCGATGCCGACGATCAGATCGGCCGGGAGATCGTGGGCGGTCAGCACCGAGCGCAGCACGGCGATCAGGGCCGTGTTGGAGTGCAGAGCGGCGGAACCGCCACGCAGCACCACCGCGTTGCCGGACTTCAGTGCCAGTCCCGCGGCGTCGACGGTCACGTTCGGGCGGGCCTCGTACACCATCCCGATCACGCCCATCGGCACCCGCAGCTCGCGCAGTTCGAGTCCGTTGCGCAGCACGGAGCCACGGATCACCTCGCCGACGGGGTCGGGCAGCGAGGCGGCGTCGCGCAGCTGAGCGGCGATGGCGATGATCCGTTGAGGGTCCAGGACGAGACGATCCCGCAGGCCGGGCGCGATGCCGGCGGCGTCAGCGGCCTCCAGGTCCCGGGCGTTGGCGGCGACGATCTCCTCGGTCCGCTCGACGAGGGCCTCGGCCATCGCCAGCAGCACCCGGTCCTTGGAGTCGCGGTGGAGCCTGGCCAGGTGGGGCTGGGCGTCCTTCGCGGCCCGGGCGGCCTCGCGCACCGACTGTTCGACCGCGCTCGGGGCCGCCTCGGCGGTGGGGGTGTGCTCATGAGTGATGGAGCTGGAGGTCATGGCCTGATTCTACGCCCGAAGCGGCTAGCCCGACAGGGCGGTCCGGGCTTCGGGAAAGGGAGGCGGTGCAGTGCCCGAAGCGCTCCTGTTGGAGCGGGGGTCACAGCATCACCAGCTGGTCGCGGTGGATCGCGGGACGGCGAAACCTCTCCCCCAGGGTGTCGCGCAGCTCCTGTGAGCCGCGACCCCTCATCGCCTTGAGCTCATCGCTGGAGAAGTCGGCCAGCCCGCGCGCGATGACCTCGCCGTCGGGCCCGGCCACGTCCACCGGGACCCCGGCCGGGAAGGTGCCTTCGACGGCGGTGATCCCCACCGCCAGCAGGGAGCGATGCCTCCTGCCCAGTGCCTGGGCGGCGCCCTCGTCGATCCGCACGATCCCCGCACCGCGGGTGGCGAAGCGCAGCCACACCAGCCGGGAGCGGCGGCGGCCGTGGTGTGCCGGGAAGAAGGTTCCCACGTCCTGCCCCTCCACAGCCGGGGCGAAGTTCTCGACCGAGGTCATCACGGTGGCGGTGCCGGTGGTGGAGGCCAGCTGGGCGGCCGAGAGCTTGGTGACCATCCCGCCGGTTCCCACCTTCGAACCGACCGAGCCGATGCTGACGCCGGCCAGGCGGCCGACGTCCTCGACCTCACCGATGCGGCGCGCACCGGGCTCCGCCGGGGGCGCGGTGTACAGGGCGTCGACGTCGGTGAGCAGGATCAGGGCGTCCGCCCCCAGCAGCTGGGCCACCAGGGCGGCCAGGCGGTCGTTGTCGCCGAAGCGGATCTCATGGGTGGCGGTGGTGTCGTTCTCGTTGACCACCGGCACGGTGCCCATTGACAGCAGCGCCTCCAGGGCGCTGCGGACGTTGCGGTAGGTCTGCCGGCCGATCACGTCGGATTCGGTCAGCAGCACCTGGCCGGTGACGCGCCCGTGGCGTCCGAAGGCGCGGGACCAGGAGGTCGCCAGGAGGGCCTGGCCGACGCTGGCGGTCGCCTGCTGCTGATCGACGGCGGTGGGCCGGTGCGGAAGGCCCAGCGGCCCCAGCGCCGCGGCGATCGCGCCCGAGGAGACGATGACCACGTCGCTGCCGGACTCGATCAGCCCCGCCGCAACGGCGGTGATCTCGTCGATCCGCCGGTCGTCCAGGCGGCCGCGCTGATCGGTCAGGCTCGAGGAGCCGATCTTGACCACCACCCGCCGCGCCGAGGGCAGGGAGTCGCGCTCGAGCAGCCGGGCAGGCTGGCGCAGGCCCCCGCCATTGTCGCGGGAGCCGGGTTGATCCGGTGGGGTCACGAGCGGGGCTCCTCCGTGTCGTCGACCGTCGGATCGGTCCAGTGACCGCTGCGCCGCTCGTCCTCCATGGCGGCCAGCCGTCCCAGCCGAGCCTCGGTGCGTTCGCGCCGGCGTTCGCGCTTCTGCTCTCGGGTGGGACGATGCTGCTCCTCCAGGCGGGCATCGGAGCCGCGCGAGCCCAGGTGCTCGGCCCCACCGACCATGGTCGGTTCCCAGTCGAAGACGACCGCGTCGTCCCCCGGGCCGATCAGCACGGTCGAACCGGCCACGGCTCCGGCCTTGAGCAGCTCGTTCTCCACACCCAGGCGGGCGAGACGGTCGGCGAGGTAGCCCACCGCCTCGTCGTTGGCGAAGTCGGTCTGGGCGACCCAGCGCACCGGCTTGTCCCCGCTGACCCGGTACGCGGTGGCACCGTCGAACTGCTCGGTGGACACGCGGAAGGCGGCCTCGTCGACGGCGGAGGGGGTGAGCACGATCGGGGCGGCCTCGGGCTCGGGCAGCTGGGCGCGGGCCCGGTCCACCAGCTCGCCCAGCAGGAACGAGAGCTCGCGCAGGCCCTTGCGGCTGACCGCGGAGATGTCCAGGACGGGGACCTCGCGGTCGCTGAGGCGCTCGCGGACCATGTCTGCCATGTCGGCACCGTCGGGCAGATCGGTCTTGTTGATCGCGATCACCGTGGGCCGCTCCATCAATGGCACCCGCCCCTGCCCGTCGTCATCGAGGCCGTCCGCGTAGGCGGCCAGCTCCTGCTCGATCCTGGCCAGGTCCGTGACGGGATCCCGGTCGGATTCCAGGGCGGCGGCATCGAGCACGTGCACGATGACGTGGCAGCGTTCGATGTGGCGCAGGAAGTCCAGACCCAGCCCCTTGCCCTGGCTCGCACCGGGGATCAGTCCCGGGACGTCGGCCACGGTGTAGCGGTGATCGCCCGCCTCGACGACACCGAGGTTCGGCACCAGGGTGGTGAAGGGGTAGTCGGCGATCGTGGGTCGCGCGGCGCTCATCGCCGCGATCAGGGAGGACTTCCCGGCGCTGGGGAAGCCGACCAGGGCCACGTCCGCGACGGTCTTCAGCTCCAGCACCAGGCTGCGCTCCTCACCGGGTTCGCCCAGCAGGGCGAAGCCGGGCGCCTTGCGCTGCCTGGAGGCCAGGGCGGCGTTGCCGAGACCGCCGCGGCCGCCTCGGGCCGCCACGAAGCGGCTGCCGATCCCCGTGAGGTCGGCGAGCACGGTGCCGTCCTGGGTGGAGACGACGGTCCCGTCGGGCACCCGCAGGATCGTGTCCCCGCCGTTCGCGCCGTGCTTGAGGTCGCCCTTGCCGAACCCTCCCGAAGCGGCCCTCTGATGCGGCTTGTGGTGATAGCTGAGCAGCGTGGTGGTGGAGGCGTCGACCTCCAGGATCACATCACCTCCGCGGCCGCCGTTGCCCCCGTCCGGGCCGGCCAGGGGTTTGAACTTCTCCCGGCGGATCGAGGCGGCACCATGACCACCGGATCCTCCGATGACGTGCAGCACGACACGATCGACGAACGTGGCCATGGGGACCTCCAGGTATGGGCGGGGTGGAGCAGGGGTGGGCGGCGGAGGGTGAGGAGCGGCGAACGGGGCGGCAGCCGGTTGTACCCGGCCAAGGATGGCCCCATACGCGTCGAGGGGCGGAGCAGTAGGCTCCGCCCCTCGAAGGCAGCTGATGTCCCCGCTCTCGCCGGGACGTGCTCAGTGCTCAGACGACGCTGACCACCTTGCGGTCGCGCTTGCGGCCGAACTCGACGGTGCCCGCGGTCAGCGCGAACAGCGTGTCGTCGTTCCCGCGACCCACGCCGTCGCCGGGGTGGACCTTGGTGCCGCGCTGGCGCACCAGGATCTCGCCGGCGAGGACGGACTGGCCGCCGAAGCGCTTGACGCCGAGGCGCTGGGCGTTGGAGTCACGCCCGTTCTTGGAGGAGCTGACGCCCTTCTTTGATGCCATCTGGAATCAATCCTTGTCTAGTCGAAGGGATCGCTCAGGCGATGCCCGTGATCTTCAGCCGGGTCAGCTCCTGGCGGTGGCCCTGGCGCTTCTTGTACCCGGTCTTGTTCTTGTAGCGGAGGATCCGGATCTTGTCGCCGCGGAGGTCCTCGACCTTCTCGGCGGTGACCTTCACCTTGGCGAGCTCGTTCTGGGCGGAGGTGACCTTGTCACCGTCAACCAGCAGCACGGGAGCGAGATCGACGCTGTCGCCCGCCTCGCCTGCCACGCGGTTGATCACGATGGTGTCACCGACCGACACCTTCTCCTGACGACCGCCTGTGCGGACGATTGCGTACACCACGTCACTGCTCCATCTTGGTTCGGATCATTCTGCTCGACGAGTCATGCGACCTGGGAGGTAGGACCGCGGACCTGCGACCGTCGAACCGCCTGAGAGCACCGGGATGGTGGGCCAGACGGGAGATGCGGTCGCGCAGCACCCTACGGGGAGCATGACTGCGGCGCGTTCTGCGCCGGGGGACAGCTTACGATCCCGGACCGGTCCGGTCAACTGGCAACTGCGGTCCGACCAGCGAGAACGCCACTATTTCCTGTGGAACACATCACTTGGAGGGAGGCTGTTCCTGTGTCGGCAGCGCTTCAGGACCCTGGGGCGGGGTCCCACCGGCTCCGTGGGCACGGGACTCGGACGGGTCCGAGGCATCCTGCTCGGACTGCCGCGGGGACGCCTGCTCGGTCTCGACGGGGATCGCTCCCCCGGCGCCGGCGGCGGCGGCCGCCTGTTCGGCGTCGGCGACCGGATCGGAGCCCCGCTCCGGCTCGGCCCCGGGCCCCTCACCCTCCGACGGTCCGTTCCCGGACGACTCGGACGAGGACTGCTCGTCCTCGGGCCGGGCGCTCTCGGACGAGGCCTGCTCCGAGGCGGAGGCCTGTGCCTCCGAGCCGGACTCACGGCTGTCGTCGACCCCGATGGCCTGCCCGTCGACGGTCACCTCGGGCTGGGACTGGCTGCTGGACGCCGCGGCGATCGAGGCGATCGTCGCACGGGCCAGGGCGCGGCTGTCGGCGTCGTCCTCCAGGCGATGGACGTCACTCCCCTTCTCCTCGGAGGAGTCGCCTTCCTGCTCCTTCCCGGAGCCGTTCGAGCGGGAGCGACGGTTGCGCCGCTTGCTCGAGCGGGAGGAGTCGTCCCCTCCCCCGTTGCCGTGGGTGTGCGACGTGCCGTCCATGTCCACGTGCAGGCCCCGTCCGTGGCAGTGCTCGCAGGTGGTCGAGAAGGTGTCCACCAGTCCCTGACCGACGCGCTTGCGGGTCATCTGCACCAGTCCCAGGGAGGTCACCTCCGCCACCTGGTGCTTGGTACGGTCCCGGCCCAGGCATTCGACGAGTCGGCGCAGCACCAGGTCACGGTTGGACTCCAGGACCATGTCGATGAAGTCGATGACGATGATCCCGCCGACGTCGCGCAGCCGGAGCTGGCGCACGATCTCCTCGGCCGCTTCGAGGTTGTTCTTGGTGACGGTCTCCTCGAGGGTGCCGCCGGAGCCGGTGAACTTGCCGGTGTTGACGTCGACCACGGTCATCGCCTCGGTGCGGTCGATCACCAAGGAGCCGCCCGAGGGCAGGTAGACCTTGCGATCCATGGCCTTGAGCAGCTGCTCGTCGATGCGGTACTTGGCGAAGACGTCCTTGGGGCCGCTGTGGGCGGTCACCCGCTCCAGCAGGTCGGGAGCGACCGAGGAGACATAGTCGTGGATCTCGTCGTGGACCGAGGAGCCTTCGACGATCAGCGAGGTGAAGTCCTCGTTGAACACGTCGCGCACCACCTTGATGGCGAGGTCCGGCTCCTGGGAGAGGGCGGCCGGCGCGGACTTGGACTTCTGCGCCTTCTGGATCTTCTCCCACTGCGAGCGCAGGCGCTCGACGTCGCGGGTCAGCTCCTCCTCGCTGGCTCCTTCGGCGGCCGTGCGCACGATCACGCCGGCATCCTCGGGGATGATCTGGCGCATGATCTTCTTCAGCCGCGCCCGCTCGGTGTCGGGCAGCTTGCGGGAGATCCCGGTCATCGATCCACCGGGCACGAACACCAGGTAGCGGCCGGGCAGAGAGATCTGGCTGGTCAGGCGAGCACCCTTGTGCCCGATCGGGTCCTTGGTGACCTGCACCAGGACCGGGTCGCCGCTCTTGAGGGCGAGCTCGATCCGGCGGGGCTGGCCTTCCATCCCGACGGCGTCCCAGTTGACCTCGCCGGCGTACAGCACGGCGTTGCGCCCCTTGCCGACGTCGACGAAGGCGGCCTCCATCGAGGGCAGCACGTTCTGGACCTTGCCCAGGTACACGTTGCCGACCATCGAGGTCTGCGACTTCTGTGCCACGTAGTGCTCGACCAGCACGTCGTCCTCGAGGACGGCGATCTGGGTGCGGCCCGCGCGCTCACGGACCACCATGGAGCGCTTGACGGACTCGCGGCGGGCCAGGAACTCGGCCTCGGTGATCACGTTGCGGCGGCGGCCCGCGTCACGACCCTCACGGCGGCGCTGCTTCTTGGCCTCCAGTCGGGTCGAGCCCTTGACGGCCTTGACCTCGTCGCGGGCCTCACGGACCCGGACGACAGTGTTCGGCGGATCATCGGCCGAGGTGGACTCGTCGCTGCCGCTGCTGCTTCCCGAGCGGCGGCGCCGACGGCGGCGGCGGGAGCTCGAGGAGCTCGAACCGCCGCTGTCACCGTCGCCGGAGCGCTCGGAGCTGCTGCTCCCGCTCTCGGCGGAGTCCTCGGAGCTGCTGTCGCCGTCCTTGTCGGAGTCCTGATCGGAGTCGGCAGAGCTGTCCCGGTGCTCGTCCTCGCCTCGTCCGCGACCACGACGACCGCGCCCGCCCCGGCGGCGACGACGACGCGAGCCGCCCGAGGATGAGGAACGGTCCGGGTCCCGGTCCTCGTGCTTCTCCGTGCCGGAGGAGTCGGTGTCATCGGTGTCGTCGATGCCCGAGCTCTCCTCCTCTGTGGCCTGGTCGTCCTCGGTGAGGCCACCGGCCTCGAAGGCCAGCTCGGAGCTGCCCACCGGTGCATCGCCGGCTCCCACGGTGGTGCGGGGCTGGGCCGGGGCAGGGGCCTGGAACAGCAGCGAGGCGAAGTCCATCTGCACCTGCTCGCGGCGGGCCTGGTCCTGCTCGTCGGGCTGCGGCTCGGCGCCGCCCCGGGCATCGGCCAGGGCGCGCAGGTCCTCCACGACCGGGCTCGGGACCGCGTCGAGGTCCGATCCCTGCTCGTGTTCAGCATCCTCAGTGGTCGCGTGCTGCGTCTGCGCGCCCTCCTGCGCCGGGGCGACGGTGCGCTGCGACTCGGAGTCCTGCGCCCGGGCGGTGTCATCGTCGACCGGCGCGTCAGGCTCGGACGCAGGCTCAGTCTCCGCGGCTGCCGCGTGGGCCGGGGTGCTCTGCTCCGGTTCGGTGAAGGTGGGTGCCGCCGGGGCACCTGCCGGCGATCCGGCGGCACGCCGCCTGGTGCGCCGGACGACCGGGGCCGGCTCCGGCACCGTCTCCGACTGCTCGGGAACGGTGGTGCGGCGCACGGCGGACGCGGCGGGATCGGCCGCGGGCTCGGGGGCGACGGTCGGTGCGGGAGCTCCGGCCGGGGCTCCCGCCACGCGGCGTCGCCTGCGGCCGCTCGCCTTCTCCGAGGCGGGCGGGATCTCCTGCGAGGAATCGGGGTCGGGGGTCTGGGTGCTGTCAGCCATGCGGCCGTCTCCTTCTGAGGGACCCAGCGCACCCTGGCTCCACGTGGTCATCGTCCCTGAGGACGGAAGTCTCTAGCCCTCGCCGTCGCGCAGCTCCCCGTGGGAAGCGCTGCGATGCCGATCGCGGGAGCACAGCGGTCGCGTCCGTACGCGTTGCCGGCGCTCCGACGTGACGACGCCGGGAGGTTCCCCCACCCGGTACGGGGCAGGAGAGTGCCGCGGTCAGTATGGCACAGGGCCGCGGCCCGCCGCCCTGCAACATGCCCGTCCGCGACCGCCCCGCCGACCGTCCCCGCAGCCCGTCCGCGCCGCCGACCGGGCTATCCCCGCGAGCCCCGGAGGAGGACCATGGTCCCGGGGCCCGCCGCAGGCCCCGCCGTATCTTTCATGACAGCGTGTCGTTCTCCCGGAAGGATCCATGGAAGCCCTCGATCTGGCACGGTGGCAGTTCGGCGTCACCACGGTCTATCACTTCATCTTCGTGCCGCTCACCATCGGCCTGTCCCTGCTGGTCGCCATCATGCAGACCCTGGCCCACCGCGCCAAGGATCCGGTCCGCAAGGACGCCTGGACCCGGATGACCAAGTTCTTCGGCTCGATGCTGATCGTGAACTTCGGCATCGGCATCGCCACCGGCATCGTCCAGGAGTTCCAGTTCGGCTTGAACTGGTCGGAGTATGCCCGGTACGTCGGGGACGTGTTCGGCGCGCCCCTGGCCCTGGAGGGCCTGGCCGCCTTCTTCCTGGAGTCGGTGTTCCTGGGGCTGTGGATCTTCGGCTGGGGCAAGATGTCCGAGCGCGTCCACCTGGCCACGATCTGGGCGGTGGCGCTCGGCTCCACCTTGTCCGCGTACTTCATCATCGCCGCGAACTCCTTCATGCAGCATCCCGTCGGCGCGCTGCTGAACCCCGAGTCGGGACGCGCGGAGCTCGACGCTTCCCAGGGCTCCATCCTGTCGGTGCTCACCAACATCACCGCCCTGGCGGCCTTCCCCCACGTGATCGCCGGCGCCTGGCTGGTGGCCGGAGCGTTCCTCGTGGGCGTGGCCTCCTGGCACATGGTCCGTCACCACAACCAGGCCCGTGAGGCGGGCCTGGAGACCGAGGATGGTCAGGTCCATCACTCCATGGCCCGGGACATGTACCGCCCCACGGTCCGTTTCGGAGTGGTGTTCATGCTGATCGCGGGAGTCCTGCTGGTGATCACCGGCGATTTCCAGGCCAAGATCATGTTCGAGCAGCAGCCGATGAAGATGGCCTCGGCGGAGGCGCTGTGCGAGACCCAGGAGTCCGCCCCGTTCTCGATCCTGACCGTCGGCGGACCGGACGCCTTCAACGAGGACTGCGACGGCGTCACCCACCTGATCGAGATCCCCTATGTCACATCCGTCCTGGCCACCTACGACCCGAATGCAGAGCTGCAGGGCGTCGACGATCTGAACGCCCAGTACAAGGAGCAGTTCGGGGAGACCGCACCGGACATCCACGGCAATGAGGTCGCCGTCGACTATCGCCCGAACCTCTTCGTCACCTACTGGTCGTTCCGCCTGATGATCGGCCTGGCCGCCTTCAGCGCGATCCTGGCCCTGTGGGCGCTGTGGATCACCCGCGGCAAGGGCGAGGCCGCCCGCACCAGCGGCTCCAAGGCCTTCCAGTGGTTCGCGGTGCTGTCGATCCCGATGCCGTTCCTGGCCAACTCCGCCGGCTGGGTGTTCACGGAGATCGGGCGTCAGCCCTGGGTGGTCCATCCCAACCCCCTCGATCCCACGGTGCGGCTGATGACCATGCAGGGGGTGTCCAATCACCCGTCGTGGATAGTGGTGACCTCCCTGACCGCCTTCACGCTGGTGTACGGGATCCTCGCCGTGGCCTGGTTCCACATGATGCGCAAGGCCGCCCTGAAGGGCGTGGCCATCCCTCAGCGGGACCCCGGCACCGACGAGTTCGACACCCCGACTCTGTCCTTCGACTACTGAGATAAGGACCCTGACCCATCATGGATGCCATGCTCGAACCCACGGTGCTGCAGGCCCTGTGGTTCGCGATCATCGCCTTCTTCTTCCTCGGCTACTTCGTGCTGGAAGGTTTCGATTTCGGGGTGCAGATGAACGTGGCCGCCTTCTGGCGGCGCGGACCCGCGAAGCGCGGGACGATCCTGCAGACCATCGGCCCGGTCTGGGACGGCAACGAGGTCTGGCTGATCACTGGCGGCGCCCTGCTGTTCGCCGCCTTCCCGGAGTGGTACGCCACCCTGTTCTCCGGCTTCTATCTGGCCCTGCTGCTGTTGCTGCTGGTGCTGATCGTTCGGGTGTGCGCCTTCAAATGGCGCGACAAGGTCGACAATCCGACCTGGACCACCGTCTGGGACGTCATCCATGTCATCGGCGGCTTCGTGCCGGCCCTGCTGTGGGGCGTGGCCTTCGGCAACATAGTGGCCGGGGTGGAGATCGACGCCAACCGCTGGGTCACCACCGACTTCCTCGGGCTGCTCAATCCCTTCGCGCTGCTGGGCGGGCTGGTGTTCGTGCTCCTGTTCTGGCTGCACGGCACGCTCTACCTGACCCGGAAGATCGACGGTGAGCTGCGTGAGGCCGCCAACCGTCTGGCCGGGATCTTGGTGTGGCCGACCATCATCGCCGGCGCCGCGTTCCTGCTGTGGTACCAGCTGGCACATTCGAACACCGCGCTGACCTGGATCCCGCTGCTGATCGCGGCGGTGGCTCTGGTAGCGGTGATCCCGCTGAACCGGACGCGTCGGGAGGGAGGGGCCTTCTCAGCCACCACCACGGCGATCGCCGGTGCGGCGATCACCCTGTTCGGCGGCCTGTTCCCCTATGTCCTGCCCGCCACGAACGATCCGGCCCACTCGCTGACCGTCGCGGACGCCTCCTCGACCGAGCACACCCTGACGGTGATGCTGATCGCCCTGCTCGTGCTGATGCCCATCGTGATCGCCTACACGATCTGGACCTATCGGGTCTTCCGCCACCGCATCACCGACGAGGACGCCCCGCCGCCCGGGGCCGAGCTGCTCGAGAGGGCCAAGCAGGAGTATCGCCAGACCTTCGGACAGGGATGAGCGCCACCCTGCGGGCTCACGGCCGCTGTTCGGGTCGAGGCGGCCTGACACACTGAACGCGATGACCACGACCACTGCGCGCGCCTCCTCCCCGCCCCCCGCCGGGGCGATGGGCGAGTCCGCCTCCCAGCCGCGCCGTAGCAGCCGCGCTCCCCTGGACCCACGCCTGGTGCGGGAGGTCCGGGCCGCCCGGGCCCACGTGGCCCGCACCACCGCGCTGGGGCTCGTGCAGTCGTCCTGCGTGATCACCACCGCCCTGGTGATCGGTTGGCTCGGTGCCCGGCTGCTGGTGGACTACCAGCTCCCCCAGCACGCACCGGCCGCGCTCGGCCTGCTCGTCATGGCCCTGCTGATCCGTGCGAGCGCCATCCTGGCCGAGCAGCGCACCGCCCACCGCGCGGCCACCGAGGCGATCGCGGATCTGCGCGGGCGGATCGTGTCCCACGCCGCGCGGCTGGGCCCCCGCGCCGCGGCCGGGCGTGGCGCGGATCTGACGGCCCTGGCCACCACCGGCATCGAGAATCTCCGCCCCTACCTGGTGGGGTACGTCCCCCAGCTGCTGCTGTCGGCCACCGTCACCCCGCTGTGCCTGCTCACGATCGCGTTCCTCGACCCGATCAGCGCGGTGATCGCGATCGTGACCCTGCCGCTGGTACCGATCTTCATGATCCTGGTGGGCAAACTGACCATGGGCCGCTCCGAACGGCTGATCGCCGATATGCGCTCGCTGTGGACCCAGCTTCTGGACCTGGTCGACGGCCTGCCCACCCTGCGTGCACTGGGGCGGGAACGCGGACCGGAGAAGGTGATCGCGACCCTGGGGCAGCGCCACCGCGCCTCGGCGATGGGATCGTTGAAGTACGCGTTCCTGTCCTCGATGGTGCTCGAGCTGCTGGCGACCCTGTGCGTGGCACTGATCGCCGTGAGCATCGGCATGCGCCTGGTGTACGGCGAGATGGACCTCGCTCCGGCGCTGGCGGTGCTGGTGCTGGCTCCCGAGGTCTACCAGCCGTTGCGCAACGTCGGCTCCCAGTACCATTCCTCGACCGACGGCCTCGCCGCGGTGACCGCGACCTTCGAGGTGCTCGACGAGCAGGCGCCGGCCGACGGCACCATCGCGGCGCCCGACCTGCGAACCTCCACTCTCGCGCTGCGCGGTGTCTCGGTCCGGTCGCGGGACGGCTCGGCACCACACGAGGCGACCCTCCGCATCCCACCGGGGCAGGTGACGGCGCTGACCGGCGCCTCGGGTTCTGGCAAGACCACGGCCGCGCAGGTGCTGCTGGGGTTGTTGGAACCGGAGCGCGGCCAGGCCGAGGTGATCACCGCCGACGGCACCTCGACCCCCATCTCCTCGCTCGAGCGCCGCAGCCTGTGGGACCAACTGGTGCTACTCCCCCAGCGTCCGGTGCTGCCGGGGGGCACCATCGGCAGCGTCCTGGCCGCCGCGCGCCCGGAGGCGAGCGCCGCCGAGCTCGAGCAGGCCGCCACTGCCGCCGCACTGGGCCCGGTGATCGACGAACGCGGCTGGGACGCGGATCTAGGACGCTCCGGCCAGGGCATCTCGCTGGGCGAGCGGCAGCGCCTGTCGCTGGCACGGGCGCTTCTGTCACCCGCGCAGCTGGTGGTGCTCGACGAGCCCACCGCCCACCTCGACGGCGCCACCGAGCAGATCGTGATCGACCTGATCCGGACCCTGCGGGACCAGGGCCGCACGGTGCTGGTGATCGCCCACCGCTCCCGTCTGGTCGAGGTCGCCGATCATGTGGTCCGGGTCGAGGCGATCGCGGAGGTGGACCGATGAGTTCCACCACTGCGCTGCGCCGCGCCGAGCGGGCGCTGGAGATCCCCCTGCCCCGGCTGCTGGCCGCCGTGCTCGCCGCCTGCGCGACCTTGGCCTCCGCCTTCGCCCTGGCCGCCGTCTCCGCCTACCTGGTCACCCGGGCCTGGACCATGCCCCCCGTGCTGGACCTGAGCGTCGCGGTGGTGATGGTGAGGGCCTTGGGGATCTCTCGGGGCGTGTTCCGATGGCTGGACCGCATGATCACCCATGATGTCGCCTTGCGGGGTGTGGTCTCGCTGCGCACGAATCTGTTCATCGCTCTGGCGCGGCGCGGCGACGACACCCTGACCCGGGTGCGACGGGGCGACCTGCTTTCACGCCTGGGCGATGATGCCCAGGAACTGGGCGACCACGTCATCAAGGCGATCGTGCCGGGCCTCGTGGCGGTCGTGATGTTCGTGGTGGTGCTGGCCACCATCACCCCCCTGTCCGTCCTGGCGGCCCTGACGATGCTGGCCGCCCTGCTGTTCGCCGGCGCGCTCGCCCCGCTGGCCGCCTACCGCGCCGCCCGGCTCTCCGAGGACGCCGTGATCACCTCCCGCTCCGTGGTGGCCGCGAGTGCACTGGAGATCCTCGATGACGCCACCAGCCTGCGCCTGGACGGCCGTCTCGACGAGCACCTGGTCCAGCTCCGAGGTGACCAGCACGAGCACGATGCGGCGATCGACCGCGCCGCCGTGCCCTCGGCGGTCGCCTCGGCGGCCGTGCCGCTGGCGATGATCCTGGCGGTGACCGGATCCTTGCTCGCCGCCGGGACGGCCTGGCTGGATAACGGCGCCTCCGCAGGCCAGGTCGGGGTCCTGCTGCTGCTGCCGCTGTCCTCCTTCGAGGCCGCCACCGCGCTGCCGGCCGCCGCCTCCCAGTACGCCCGCTCCCAGGCGGCCGCCGCCCGCCTCGGGGAGATCGCCCTGCC